>OJFP01001264.1_pt1 | contig 13196 bp, 11 predicted proteins | sample 1594141 | NCBI WGS metagenome assembly OJFP01 (sample SAMN05416843, study PRJEB24817) | seawater metagenome | isolation source: Sea water | place: Canada:Atlantic | collected 2013-07
CGATTGACCCCAGGAAAGAGCGGCGGCCTGTTGCTATCGCTTTACTCTGACCAGAATCAGGGGCTGGATATTCAACTCGGCCCACCGCTCGTGCACGGATTTTGTGATCTGCTGGTTAAGAGCAGCAACCAGGCCGGCTGGGGGCTGTCGCTGGGGCTGGTGCCGCAGATCGGCACGGCTGATCCGGCGAGCAAGGCATTTCATTAAGCGGTAGCCGTTTCAGCTTGCTACCTGACCGCCAACCTTAATCTAGTGATTCGTCCGCCAGCTCTTCCAGTTGTCGGAGCGCATCGCCTTCCTGCTGCTGGCGATTCCATAGTGCGGCATAAAGCCCCTGTTGTTTCATCAGACTGGCGTGATTACCGCGCTCAACAATTTCGCCCTTATCAAGCACCAGTATCTGGTCTGCATCAACAATCGTAGAGAGTCGGTGGGCGATGACCAGACTGGTGCGCTGCTCAGCCACTTTTTTCAGTGCTCCCTGAATCTCCTGTTCGGTATGACTATCCAGGGCGGAGGTGGCCTCGTCGAGCAGTAGAATCGGTGGGTCCTTAAGCAAAGTGCGGGCGATGGCCACCCGCTGCTTTTCGCCGCCGGAAAGTTTCAGGCCGCGCTCGCCGACCAATGTGTCGTAACCCTGCGGTAGTTGCCGAATAAAACGATCCACCTGGGCCAGGTCCGCCGCTCGCTGTATCTCCTCCGGGCCTGCATCGATTCGGCCGTACCCAATGTTGTAGCCAATGGTGTTGTTAAACAGCACCGTGTCCTGCGGAACGGTACCAATCGCATGGCGCAGGGAGCGCTGTTGCACCTGGGCGATGTTCTGGCCGTCGATCAGAATTTCGCCGCTGTCGAGGTCGTAAAACCGGAACAGCAACCGGCCGATGGTGGATTTACCGGCACCACTGGGGCCGATGATGGCGACGGTGGAGTTTTTGGGAACCTTGAAACTGACGTTTTTCAGGATATCGCGGTCCGGTTCATAGCCGAAACAGACGTTCCTGAACTCGACGGTGCCGTCGCTCACCTGGAGCGGCGGAGCATCTGGCGCATCGACAATTTTCTGCTCCACCTGTAACAGGTCAAACATGTTCTCCATATCAATCAGCGACTGGCGAATCTCCCGGTATACAAACCCGAGTAGATTGAGCGGCGCGTAGAGCTGGATCATGAAGGTATTAACCATCACAAAATCCCCCAGCGTCAGATCGCCCGCTGCCACGCCAAAACCGGCCATGATCATCACACTCACCAGACCGGTGGCAACGATCACCTCCTGACCTGTGTTTAGCAGCGCCAGTGAGACCTGGGTATCGACCGCAGCGCTCTCAAAGCGGCCCATGGCCTTGTCGTATCGAGCCGCCTCGTGATCTTCAGTGCCGAAATACTTCACCGTTTCGTAATTCAGCAGACTATCGACCGTCTTGGTGTTAGCGTCGTTATCCGATTCATTCATCCGGCGTCGGTGGCCCACCCGCCATTCCGTCACCACCAACGTAAACCCGATGAACAGTGCAACCGTCGACAGGGTGGCCACCAGGTAGCGCCAGTCAAACAGGGTGTAGAGAATGGCCGAGACCATCACCACCTCAATAATCACCGGCACGATGTTAAAGAGAACGTAGCGCAGCAGAAAATCGACACCCTTGGTGCCGCGCTCAATCACCCGAGACAAGCTGCCGGTATGACGATCGAGATGGAACTGCAGAGAGAGCTCGTGAATATGGCGAAAGGTCTGCAACGCGAGGGAACGCAGGGCGTGCTGGCTAACCCTGGAAAATACGCCATCTCTAAGCTGGGCAAAGCCGAGCATCATCACCCGACTAACCCCATAGCCGACGATCAACATCACCGGTACAACAATCACCGCCGTCGCATCGCCCGCAACCGGGGTGAGGGTGTTGACTGCCTCACGATAGAGAAAGGGCACCGCAACGCTGGCCAGTTTGGCCAGCACCAGGCTAGCAACTGCCACGAGCACGCGGAGTTTTAAATCGAAGCGTCCCACCGGCCATAAATAAGGCGGCAACGTTCTTAAAATAGATCTTTCCTGCCCTGGGCGTTGCCTGCGGCCTACCTTAGGGCTAGTTTTATAGCCAGCTTTATCGCCAGTATTAGTGCCGGTGGCGATGCCGGGCTTTACCGATTTCTCCATGAAAAACCATGTTTCCTGTGCCTGAGGGAATGCTGTGAGCGGACAGTTTAGCCCGTAGCGGTATTAGTGAACCGCTAGCAAAGCTCTCCATGCTATTCGAATATGGGTCGCTAGCGGAGCAAACTGCATCTTATATGTTGTTGCACCTGACGGTGATTGCTATGGTTAGCGATTGAAATTAACCATCAGACTCAGGGGGGATTCAATGAGTATATGGACAGATCTGATGGGCGTGCCATTTACCCAGCGGTATATCAACGCCGGCGGCATCAAAACCCGCGTGGTAGAAGCCGGAGAAGGCCCGGTCCTGGTTTTTCTGCACGGCACCGGCGGCCATGCCGAGGCTTATGTGCGCAACATCGCTGCGCACGCCAGACATTTTCGTGTCTATGCCATCGATATGATTGGTCACGGTTATTCGGATTACCCGGATATCGATTATGGGGTCGATACTTTCGTTAACCATGTCAGTGATTTTATCGACGCGGTCGGCGGCCGGGTGCATCTTTCCGGCGAATCCCTGGGCGCAATAGTCGCCAGCCGGGTGGCGATGAAATATCCCCACAAAATAGATCGACTGGTGCTCAACACCGGTTTGCCCATCGTGCCGTCAGAAGCGGGGCGGCAGGAGTTGTTGCAGGGGCTGGTGATTTCCCGCCAGGCGGCAGGGGAGTTGACCCGCGACGTGGTCAGAACCCGCTTGGGGTTTTAATGCACGAACCAGAAAAAATGGTTACTGAAGAGCTGATCGATGTGCGCTTCAACATCTACAACCAGCCCGGCATGCTGCCGATTATGGGTCGTATTGCCCAGGCGGTGCTCGGTACTATCACCGACCTGGACAGCGCCAACCACATTTTTGAACCCAACCAGTTAAAGCAGATTAAATCACCAACACTAATTCTCTGGACTCGCTACAACCCGGGACAACACATGGACGTTGCTGAAAAAGGAATGGAACTGATTCCCGATGTGCAGCTCCACGTCATGGAAAACAGCGCCCACTGGCCGCAGTGGGAAGAGGTTGAGGAGTTTGATCGGGCGCATATTGGGTTCTTGCTAGCTGAGGGCTGAAGTACGGGAGGGTAAGCAGTCTATTGTCAGGCTTGGAGCTATTTCTTGGCCACTGAGAGATAGAAAGTGGAGGTAAGGATATGATTATAAGAACAATTATTTGTCGTTGTATCGAAGACGTTCATTGGGAAATAGACTGCTGCAGTCTAGTCCCTAAAAATCCTACGCAGTAAAGTCAACTGGTAGCGATATATCTAACTAGGAGACCAAGATAGTAATGAGAATCCCATCATTCGTTATAAGAAATCAACGCAGTATTCATTTAGCCACTTGTGATGATGTCCCCCGAATTATGGTACTTACAGGTCCTAATGGATCAGGCAAATCAACGTTGCTTGATGGAATCAGACGTGTTGGTGGTGGCGTAGGCCCGATACTTTACGTAGGCCCAAACAGATCGAGCAGACGTCAAAAAGTCATGTCTCGCCATTTGTTCCAAAACAGAATTGATATGCGAAAGTTACTATCGGAAGATAAATTGCCCGGTTATGAGGGAATTGATATTCCAGGAACAAGTCGCAGGAGAACTGCGTGGGACTCTGATGAAGCCAGCAGCTTTCTTAAACATGGCTTATGCCAAATCGAACTTGATCGGCGTAACGCAGTGACGAAGAGATACGATTCCTCAGGAGAAATCCAAAAAGGCACATTGCCTGATGTGTGGATGCCGCTAAAGGAAATGACTGAAAACTTACTTCCCCACCTGAGGTTTTCAGAGATCGATATGGAAAATAGAGATCAAGTGCAATGTCTCTGGCACGTTCATACTAAAGATATTGTTATTGATATCGACGATCTCAGTTCGGGTGAAAAAGCCGTAATTCAACTATTCTTCCCTTTAGTCGAGAATCGTATCCAATCCCTTATAAGCCAAACTAAAGGTGAGGATTCAAAAGCAGAGACTGAAGATGTATGCGTTCTAATGGACGAACCAGAACTGCACCTCCACCCAGTTCTGCAGGATAAAATTTTAGATTACATACGCACAATTTCGATTAAGGAAAATGTGCAGTTCATATTAGCGACTCATTCGCCAACTCTCGTGGAGGGTGCAAATAGTGAAGAGCTTTTTTTGTTGCGTCCCGCAGAACTAGTAAGTGGAGATGAAAATCAACTTCTCAAAATTGCTTCAGATGATGAGAAATTGGAACTTATAAGGGACGTATTTGGTTCCACCTCCAATATTACAGCCATGAGACCATTGTTAGTTGTGGAGGGGCGCAAGGAAAATAAAGACTCTACTAGACCAGCAGATTCCCGTATTTATAGTTTTCTGGATGAGAAATTTAATAGGATAACAATAGTTCCTGGCGGTGGTAAATCTGAGTGCAAAAAACTAGCGCTGAGCTTGACTGAAATTCTGAAAGAATTTTCTCCTTCGATTAAAGCTTATGCTCTATTAGATCGTGATCTAGAGAAGGAAGATGACGAAGATCCTTTGCTGTACTTCCTACCAGTATCAATGATTGAGAACCTCTTGGTAGACCCTGAAATTATTTGGAAAGCAATTGTTACAGTGCGACATAAAACAGAGTTCGACTCGCAAGATGATTTAAAGGAGGCATTAGACTCTATTCTTGACTCGCTAGAGCAAGAAGAAAAATCCAGGCGAGTGAAGGAGTCTATAGGCACCCAAATATTTCGGGTGCAAGATCCAATTGAAGAAATTGATATGCAATTAAGCACTTTTATGGAGAAACTGAAGGAGATAGCAGCTCCTAATGAACTTGAAAAACTTAATGAAATGGCGTCGGAAGAGATTGCAATAATCAAAGAGAATTACAAGAGAAGAGAGTATTTCCATGGAAAGAAAATACTCAGTAACTTTTACAAATCGTTTTTGCATAGTACAGGCATGTCTAAAGAGATATTTGTATACGAATGTGCGAGAGAAGCCAGCAAAAGAAGCTCAGTTATAAACTTTGTAACCGAACTTTTCGAAAAAATAATTGAACCAACTAAAGTGTAGCTATCATGGTAAACCTAGTGTTATGAAATCGCATAAGATCGCTAACAATCGCATGCAGTTAGACTTCGGAAAGCGCTACGCGGCTACCTCAGCCGCTGATGTAAGGCGCTATGTGTTTCTAATAAACAAGGATTATTTATGACCCCCGACGAAAAAATTGAATCTTTAAACCTGGTGCTGCCTGACCCAATCAAATTACCACCTGGAGTTAATGTTAATTTTTCATGGGTGAAGGTGAGAGGAAGTAGGGTATTCGTATCGGGGCATATCGCACTTAACGCCGATGGCTCAGTTTATGATGTGGTGGGGAAGGTTGGATCTGAAGTGACTATTGAGCAGGCGTACGAGGCAGCCAGGCAAACTGGCCTGTCAATACTCAGTAGTCTTAGACGTGAACTTGGAACGCTGAATAACATAACCGCCTGGCTTCGGGTGTTTGGAATGATAAATACGGCACCGGGTTTCGTACAAACGCCGCCTGTTATTAATGGGTTTTCTGACCTGATTGTTGAAGTATTTGGGAGTGAAGTCGGTGATCATTGTCGTTCAGCCGTAGGCATGGCAGAACTGCCATTTGGAGCACCGGTAGAAATTGAAGCCGAATTAGAAATATCAACGTGACAAAACACATAGCAAATGGATGCAGACGGACCACCTTAGGTCAATAGTAGAAAACAGTGGCCACCCTAATAGTGTTCGGGATTGGAGCTGCGGCAATAGGTACGCTGTTTGCCCTCACAATCGTTGGCCTGGTCGGACGGAGGTTTCGCTTCTGGCCGCCACCCGGCAGGGCGTCGTGGCAGTATCGGGTTTTCTGGGGGCTTTTCCGCGTTTTCTTTGTGGCGGTTATTGCTCTGTCAGTGCTTGAAGTTCGGGCCGGCGCATGGGCTAGTGGCGTGCTGTCCATTGGTGGGTGGTGCCTGGTCTTTTTTGGATTTGGACTCGCAACCTGGATGACCAAAAGTCTTGGTTGGGGCAATGCACACGGTGAGGCGGTAGAACTACAAACTGCTGGGTGGTTTGCCTACAGCCGTAATCCTGTTTATGTTGCGTCTATCGTCGGGATGGTTGGGCTATCGTTAGCGATTGAATCCAGGTTGCTGCACATCCTGCTCGCCGCTTGGGGACTCCTGTATGTGGTGGCACCATTTCTGGAAGAAGACTGGTTGGCGGAGCAGTATGGTGATGCCTACCGTAACTATTTGCAGCGCGTCCCGCGTTTTCTGGGCAGGCGGCATGATGCTTAACAGCAAGGTAGGGTGGTTCGTTCCCGCATCGTAGGGTCGCTGCTTATCCTCCGACTCAGTCACTGCGGATTCGCAATGACGTATTTGACTTCCAAAAGCGGGAAATATGATGGCTAACAAGGAACACTGGGAAACGGTTTACGTTACCAAAGAGGCTGACTCTGTCAGCTGGTTTCAGGAGCATGCTGAGACCTCTTTGAGCTTTATAGAAAATTTAAACCTGGAAAAGAGTTCGCCGATTATTGACGTAGGTGGCGGCGCATCAACGCTTGTAGACGACCTGCTTGTAAGAGGTTATTCACGGTTGTCTGTTCTTGACCTGTCGGGCGCAGCCCTTGAAACGGCTAAAAAACGGATTGGGTCTCAATCGGCAAGCGTCCAGTGGATCGAGGCCGATGTAACTAAAATAAAATTGCCTAACCATTATTTTGAAGTGTGGCATGACCGTGCAGTTTTTCATTTTTTAACAAGATCAGAAGATCGCGAAGCTTACATCCAAAACCTACTAGGTTCCGTCAGGCCAAATGGACACATTATTATTTCTACATTCGCTGAGGATGGCCCAACAGAATGTAGCGGCTTACCCGTGATGCGTTATTCTGCCGAAACGTTGCTGGCTGAGTTTGGCGAGGGTTTCCTGCTTAAAGAGCACTTGGTAGAAAACCACAGTACGCCCTCTGGTAAAACGCAACGATTTTTGTTTTGCCACTTTGTAAAATGCTAAATAGGGTCAGAGTCGGTTGGTTTTTCACCTGTTAGTCCCGGACTGCGACAACCCAATTGATCGGGTTTGCTCAAAGGTGGGCAATTGCCCCGGTGTCGACCGGTTCGGCTGAAACGGTGGATAAGCAATCACTCATCAGTGAGATTGAGCGTGCCTTTTCCGGGGTGCTTCTTGATGGGGGTATTGGCGTTAATGAAGCAAACGTTATTGATGATTATGGGGACGAAGATCAGAGGAGACAGGCCAGGCTAGGGGACTCAAAAAGTTGGGTGGGCTGGCAGGATATCCCGGATGATACGTTGCGCAGGCACTACACAACCTTTTGTTTCGTCGACTCAAAGGGTTTTAAGTATTTGATCCCAGCCTATATGCGGTTTGTACTCCGAAATTATGAGGAAGACGGCAGCGCTTCGATCGATTCAACCATTTATGCCCTGGCACCGGATAACTACAATTTTGATGGTTTTGCTGAACTGCTTACCCCTGAGCAAAAGAGAGCAATCAAGAAATTTTTAGAATTTTTAATTCTCGACGTGGGCGATGATTTAGTGGACGCCAGTGCTGCGTCCACTGCTTATGAGTCCTATTGGTTTCAGTTCTGATCAGTTGCACACCAATGAACTTGAGCGACAGCCGGCCTGTTCCAGGCGCGTCCTGATCAGCAAAGGAATTTGAACCGCCGTTGATGTTGTAAGTGGGGCAGTGGCACTGGTTTTGTCTGCAGCCCTAAGCAGCGTGCTGGCTATCGCAATGCAAACCCTTCGTAATCGTTCGCAGCTACCTCGTCGCACTTTTTCCGGTAGGTCTCGCTGCCGCTCACATAGAGCATGAAGGTGCGTTTTTTATCAGCGACATTCTGGTTAACTCCCATAAACCAGGAGTCAGCGGTGGGGAACAGGGTTTGCTCCGCGTCGTCGAGCACCTGTTGGGTCCAGGTTTCTTCGGCACTTTGATCCGGCTTGATATTGATCAGCTGTTTGTCACGCATGTGTGCCAGCACATCGGTGACCCATTCCACGTTCTGTTCGATGCAGCGGGGAATGTTGCAGAAACTTGCTGCGTTGTGAGGTCCGACCAGGGTGAAGAAGTTGGGGAAGCCTGCACTCTGAATGCCCAGATAGGTTCGGGGGCCATCGGCCCATTTATCCTTTAGTTTCTGGCCGCCTTCACCGCGAATTTCAATCCGGTTTAGGGCGCCAGACACCGCATCAAACCCGGTGGCGTAAATAATCATGTCCAGATCGTGCTGCTCAGCCGTGGTTTTGATGCCGCTGGCGTTGACCTGTTCAATGGGGGTTTCCCGCAGGTCCACCAATCTGACGTTTGATTGGTTGTAGACCTCGAAATAGTGGGTCTCCATCGGTACCCGGCGTAGGCCAAAACCGTGGTTTTTGGGAATCAGTTTTTCTGCCAGTTCCGGGTCGTTGACACGACCGCGGATTTTGTTGGCGACGAATTCGCTGATCATGGCGTTGGCTTCGGGGTTTATTAAGATGTCGTGGAAATTCGCTAGCCAGATGGCAAATCCAGGGGCGGCGTAGAGCTCTTCAAAGAGCGCCTCGCGTTCTTCGGCGGTGACTTCAAGCGCGGAACGCTCGTCCCAGGTATGCATGAAAGAGGCGAAGGAATCGCGACAGGTCTGGAAAATTTCGCCGTAACCGGCTTTGATTTCGGCCTGCTGCTCATCAGTGATGGGGCTGTTGTGTAGCGGGGCGCACCAGTTGGGGTTGCGCTGGAACACCAGTAGCTCGCCAGCGGTTTTGGCGATCTCCTGAATCACCTGCACGCCGGTGGCGCCGGTGCCTACCACGCCGATGCGTTTGCCAGAAAAGTCGAATTGTTTGCCGCCAAAACCATCTGGGTCCTGAGGCCAGCGGGAGGTGTGAAACGATTCGCCGGTAAAGCTGTCGATGCCGGGGACTTTGGGCAGAGTAGGGGCTGAGAGTGGTCCGGTGGCGGAAATAAGAAAACGTGCCTCTGCCTCGGTGCCATCGTCGAGCTCTACCCGCCACTGGTTACTGGTTTCGTCGTAGGTGGCGCGCTTTACCCGGCTGTTGAACTGAATATCGTCACGAATATCGAATTTATCGGCGACATAATTCAGGTATCGCAGTGTTTCCGGCTGGGGAGCAAAGTGCTCACTCCAGCTCCATTCCTGCAACACTTCTTCTGAGAATGAGTAACCGTAGGAGTAACTTTCGGAGTCAAAGCGACAACCGGGATAGCGATTCCAGTACCAGGTGCCACCAACCCCGGTGCCGGTTTCGAATACCCTGACCGACATGCCCAGTTCGCGCAGTTTGTATAGCTGGTACATGCCGGAAATTCCGGCACCGATGATGATCGCATCAAAACTGTTTTCTAAGGTGTTGGTCACCATGGGTCTCCTGGAGTAAGCGGCTTATCTGTACGCTGGCAGTTTTTAGAGGGACGACCCTCAGTGTTTGAAGATGGAGTTGCGGTGCACTGTGTTCATAAGGTAGAACGTTGATGAAGAATCTTTCGCAATAACTTGCGGGTTTCTGGTTCTCTCTGGAGCTTTTCCAGCAATTCCAAATAAAGTGGTAGACGGTCCTCGTCACTGCTGGAAATGTAGTTCAGTGAACCATCGTCATAGAGTGCCTTTTTGAAAGCGGAGAGGGCTTTTTCTGGTTGTTGATGATGGTTAAAAAAACGAGCGGCCAGGTAGTTTAAATCCTGGTCAGTGCCGTTGGCTTGCAGGGCAGAATCAATCACGGCTTCCAGGTCGGTGACAGACAGGCCAAAAAATGGCGTGTTAAGGATGTCCGATTTCTGGTCAGCCGTTATTAACCAGCTGGCAAGGCTTCTCTTGGCGCCATTGACGGCTCGAATTTGCTGAAGGGTCAGTTGGTCTTCGCTCGTTGAGGATGCATCAAGCAAGGGGTGAAGGGCATCTGCCATGCGCTGCTCTGCTAATAGATGTTCGCCAAGCTCAGCAAGATAAAAGGGATTACCGGGATCGATTTCAATTGCCCGATTGATGTGATCGAATCCTGCTTGTGGGTCATCCGCAGAGAGTAACCAGTGGCCCAAATAGAAACTGGCCGGCGCGCTGTCGGGAGTGAGTTGATTAGCCTGGGCGAACAGGGAACCGATTTCATTGTTGTCGGACCAGTTCTGGTCATAACTCAGGAGGCGACCCAGTAAAACCAGTAATTCAGCTTGTTCTGGCCTGGAGTTAGGTAGTTGCAGCAGTCGAAAACCATCCTGCACCAGTGTCGTGATTTCGAGATGGCCAGCCTCGTCGATAGACATAACGCCCCAGGCATCTGCCTCGCGCAACAAAGACGTTGCTGCCAGAGAGAATCGCGCCCGGGCGATTGCGGGGCTGTCTGGGTAGATTTCCAGCGCGCGGTCCAGTGCTTGCCGGGCATAGGCAAGATTATCCAGGCGACGAAAGTCTTCAGCGGCGGCGAGGTATGATGCAAATGCTTCACGGGCTTGCTGACGAGCCTGTACAAGGTAGTAGCCTTCCCGCAATGTGGCGGATAGTCCCAGTATCGCCGCAGCATAGCCAACGTATTTGACCAGGTGACCAAGTCGTTGATCCCAGCTCGGCGGAGATGGGTGCAACTGTTCGCCACACTGTCTGCATTTGCTGGCTTGCGCGGGAATCTCGGAGCAACAGAAGCGGCATTGAGTAAGCCGTGGGGAAGCGGGATCAGCGACTGATTTTGCGGGTCCAGTGGAAATTTTATCGGTCACGGGTGTCGCGAACCACAGGATTAAAGATGGTAAACATCCACGAAGCTATCGACCACGTCATTCAATAGCACCACTTTTTTGTGGCTGATTTTGAAAGCGCCGTCTTCCTGGCGGGTGAGGATGTGCTGGTAATAACCCCCGAAGAGGCGTTGCTCTTTGTCCCGGTATGTTTGCGACATCCAGTTGGATGAAGCGGTGACCTGATCGCCGCTGGCATCAGTAATAGCCACGTTACTCACCAGGTGGTTGGTGCGCGGTAGCGGATAGGAGGCCGGGGACTCGCCGCTGGTAAACCGCCAGATTCGGTGTTCCAGCTCCTTGCGGTTATTCATGTAGACGATGGAGACCTCGGTTTCCGGGTCGCTGGTCAACTCATTTTCATTCACCCAGGAGGGTGCCCAGTAGGTCATGTCCTCGGTGTACATTTCCAGCCATTCCTGCCAGCGGCTCTGGTCGACCATGGCAGCTTCACGGTAAATAAACTGTTCGACTTCCACCTGTAGTGCGGTTTTATCAGTCATTCGGATTTACTCGATTCCTTTCAGGGTGTGCGGTGAGTGGCGGTTAGCGATTCATTGACATTTCGCGTTTCTGACCCGCCTGCATCATCTTGATCCAGTGCTGATACTGGCGGACTGAGCCGCCTTCCCAGCCCACCGGGCCGCCAAACTTGGCATCGTGGACGCCGACTTCGTTGGCGTGAGGGTCGGAGCCGGTGAATTCGGTATGCAGGCCGAAGGAGGCATCGCTCCAGGGCGCCGCTGCCGCATGGGCGCCGACCTGACACTGTTCAAACTCGTGGTTGTCATCGGGTCCGCCGAGGCCGGCAATGGAGAAAAAGTCCATGAACTGGCGCATGCGTTTAACCCGTAGCTCGCGTGACTCGCCTTTGGGGGCGATACACCAGTAGCTAACCTCGGTTCGATCCACGGAAATGGGCCGCACGTAGCGAATTAACGATGCCAGTTGATCCATGATGAACAGGTTGGGATAGATCGCTACCTGGCGTACTTTTGAAGTCATCCAGCGGGCGCGCTCCTTACCGTGGCGCTCGACAAAGGTTTCGTGCTGAGCGTAAGCGGGGCGATCTTCCGGGTTGGGCAGGTCGGACTGGATCAGGGTGTGACCGTTTTGCATGGCATAGGTGGCGCCGACGGTGTCTTTATCGTTGAGTTCGTCGACACGGACCATCTTGGCCGCTTTGGTTTTACCTTTGTTGAGCTCTTCGTCGCGCATCTGCACCACTTTTATCAGGGTTTTGTGCACGGACGGCAGGTGCAGACCGTCGCCACCGCCGTTTTCGATCAGTAGCTTCCAGTTGCCGTGATAGACACAGGTGTTGGTGCCACGTACCACCTCAAAACCTTCTTCGGACTGGTCGTTGAGCATGTCGATAATTTCGGTGATATCGCCCAGGTGCTCACGGAGACTGCTGACCTCCGGGTTAAGACTGCCAAATATAAAACCGCCGTGGGACTCAACTTTGGCGATTTTAGTGAGGTTGTGGTTTGCCAGATTTTTATCTTCCGGGAATCCTTCGTCCATGCGTGGCATGTATTCGAGGTTGCCATCCAGATCAAAACACCAGTCGTGGTAGGAGCAGGCAAATCCCGACGCCTTGTTGCCCTGCTGGGTGCGGCACAGGGTGGTGCCCTTGTGGGAACAGGCATTCAGAAAGCCGTTTACCTTACCGGCTTTATTACGAATGACGACGACCGGCTGGCGACCCATGGTGGTGGTGAAAAAATCGCCGACCTCGGGGACTTGATCTTCGTGACAGAGATAAATCCAGTTGCCCTCGAAGATGTAGCGCATCTCCATGTCAAAAATTTCCGGGCTGGTGAGCGCGACCCGTTTAATGCGCGCTTCTTTGGTTTCCTGGTTGTATTCAACAAATGAACCAAAATCGACAGGCCCGCCGTCGCCGGTGGTGAGGGTTTCAACTTTCATTGACTGCTCCTTGATGTTGGTTGATATCGCTAAATTTTGGTTCTGCCGTGAACCAGATCATCGACCGTTTTGTACTGGTGACGGACGGCGACCTCCTGGTCGGACAGGAACACCTCCTGGATGGCGCCGGTCATCAGTCCGCGCTGGGTGGCTTCAACGGTGCTCAGATCTTCACGAAGCAGGTCACGCAGTGCCAGCTTGGAGTATTCGCGACTGACAGCTTCGCCGGCGTCCGCCGGCGGAATCATGTAGAAACGGTACTGCCAGAAGGTACGGTCAACGGCCACTGGCCAGAAGTGATAGGTCTGTCTCTTATACACATCTCCGAGCCCACGAGACCTCTCTACATCT
>OJFP01001265.1_pt1 | contig 13183 bp, 13 predicted proteins | sample 1594141 | NCBI WGS metagenome assembly OJFP01 (sample SAMN05416843, study PRJEB24817) | seawater metagenome | isolation source: Sea water | place: Canada:Atlantic | collected 2013-07
ACTATCCTCTTCGTCGGCAGCGTCAGATGTGTATAAGAGACAGAGACAACTTTTAGGCGCATATGCGGGTACTGACGGGCAACTTCTGCGGGTACGCGGGTTACCAGATGCAGGAATATTTCAACTCGCCCCTGTTCAATAAATTCCTCAGCATGCGTCGCAAGTAACTCAGCGGCATGCTCTGAATCGCCAGCAATAAAGGCGTGCTCGACGGCTTCTTCGATAAAGTTATGTGTGTGAAACCAGTTGCTTGCGCGTCTGTGCAGGTTAGCGTTGTTCGATCCTGTCGGTGAGGAATAGAGGGTGTTCAGGAATTGGTGAAAAACAGGGTGAAAACGATGCCATTCCATGGCTTCTTCGGATCGCGCTGTCGGGATCCCGTAAGTCGAAATTACCTCGTCGATGTTATCGCCTAACTGATTTTCGAGGACCGTATTGCACAGTTCTCGGCAAAACCGTCGAAAGGGGACAGCACAAAGAAGCAGCGTTTGGGCGCCCCTGGGCAGGCCGACAAAAATGTCGGAATGGAAATATTGTTTTAAGCGCCCGCGGCCGCCGTTGACCGTCTGAATATAGCGGTCCGGGTTTTTTGCTTCCGTCATCCCGCGGTAAATTATTTGCAATAAGGCGGGCCATCCCCTGGTTGTATCGATCAATGCTTGGTGAAGCTGAGTAGGGACAGCTGGTGCTTGCAGGCTTATCCAGTCACGGATTTCGTCTGCGGAAAAAACCATCTCAGAAGCGGTAAGGACAGCCAAATTACCCATTGCATCGTAGTGACCGAGATCCAGGTCCACGTTACCCCTGATAGCGATAACGAATTTAATAAAAGCGGGAGTTTGCTGTAAAAGATAGTTAATGAGTTCCCAGGTTGTTGTAGCCGGCGGTGGATTGCTGCCATCGAGAAAAATAGTCAGTGGCTCTTTCTGGGCGTGAAGCTCGTTGCTGATCAGGGTGGCTGCAGATTCCGGCGTTGCAGGCCATCCCGAATCGAGCAGGCCCAACAGCCCGATGCCAAAAGATGGCCGCTCTTGGCGAATGGCTTCAGTGATTGCGCACAATATATGGTCGAGGTCGTCCTCCTGGTTACTTAACTCCAGCCAGCTTACTTTGCGGGCACTCTTATTCAGATACTCAAAGTGTTGTTGTAAAAGAATAGATTTGCCATGGCCAGCGGGTGCCTGAACCAATCTTAGTTTTGCGTTCTGGTTGACAGTGAACCAGTTATCCAGGCGCGGTCGGCGCAGTGCAACTACGGGGAGTGCCCTGGGCTTCAAGCGGGTTATAGATATGGGTTTGCGCAAAAACTCGCTCCATTCGCCCCACTAGGTTGGTGGAGTCTTCAATTGCTCGAATCGCCTGGATTGATTGGTTGATTAGAGGATGTCATGCCAGATGAATAGCCTCAATAGGCTCTGCCCAGTGCTGTCGCAAATACTCTATTATCAGCGTTCGGTGGCAGCGATGATGATCATGTTCACTGCATAACAGGCAACTGTTGCTCAATAAGTCTTTGTTGAGCGTTTTTTCGACTTGCCTGTCCGCTAATAGTTGGGTGAAATTGACTTTATAGCTATCCCAGGTGATTAATTTCTTCCGGTATGAAGTGAGTAGTTCGCTGGGCGGGGCGAGCTGTTGTAGATGGAGGTACTGGGTCTGGCACAGCTCACCAAGAAAATATTCAAGGTCATCACGTTTTGCAAAACCGGCAAGTTGAGATGTGTTGTTCAAGCGCACGTCAATCAGCCGTTCTATGTGATTATTTTTAATAAACGAAAAGAATTTCCGGGCGCCTTTTCGGGTAAAGCCAATCGAATAGATTTTCATAACAAATAATTTGCTCAAGCCATTGTTGAAAATTAACCCTAAAACCGGCGGCGGCACGTAATTGCCTATCTTAATTATGGCGTGCTAAAAAGTTCTATTGGTGGAGCAGAGGCTGTGCACCACTCACGATACTGTCCCGCATATTCACGCCAGTATCCGGCTTCAGTTTTGCATGCTAGTCATCACGAATTGTTACTTCGCTGATTTTCCGCCCATGAAGGGGTAACGAAATTCCAATGTGCAGCGTCACCATCTACTTCGTTCAGAGTTTGCCTAGATTCATTGGCTAGCAGTTCCACCCCGGCCAATTGTTTAGCTCCACCTGCAGTTTTAGCTGCGTGGCTCCGGGGGTATGAGTTGCTCCTGATCAGAGAGGCATTAACCGCGATTTGCCAATAGCCAGATTGCATGCTTAACCTGCCAGCAACCCGGCCGAAAGTGCCTGGAAGAGATGCTGAGATATACCAGTGGAAGGATTTGACTGCGGTGTTCGCGCGGGGTCGCAGAGCCGACTATTTGTGTCGGAAGGCGTCAGGGCTTGGTTGTCGCCACTAGGTTTTAGTCATTGTTTTGGGAAACAGCTAAGATTGGCATCGGGCGAGCTGTGTATTGCTGCCCACCTACTCGCCGCCTGGCTCAGTGGCGGCGAGTCGATGTTAGTAATCCTAATGTATAAAACCCTGCTGGCTTAACTTTGCTTATTTCATCAGGCGCAGCGCCCAGGGGACCCTGAATTGCTCGCCTTTAGAACAGGCCATTGCGCCAAGTACTCCAAATACCAGGTTACAAACGATGATGGCGTACATCAGAAACGGACCGATCAGAATAATGGTTAGCAGCAAGCTCGCCACATAACCAATGACGACCGTGATCGACCAGTTCAGTGCCTCCTTGGTTTGATCCGCGACATATTCATCGCCCTTCTTCATCAGGAACAAAATCAGGCTGGGAATAAAACCGAGAAAAATGGTGCCTATCCAGATCAGCAGCGCCAGGTTGCGGCTGTCCTGCGGAATTTCATCCGCAGCTTGCACGGGAGAGGCGTCAGTGTTGTCATCGGACGGGGTAATTTCATTCATGGCACTGGCTCCAGATTGAAGAAGAAGGGATGATTATCGGCGGCCAGCGATTCATCGGCAAGGGATTCCTGCCGGGGTGGCCAGGGTACCGCTGGAATAGGCAGTAACTAGAATTTCCTGTCAGGGTTGTAATGATATGGTCCAAACCACGGTCTCTAATTCCATGGGTAATAAACAGGAACGGTATGACGCACTGGTGACGGTCTACTCAGCGGACCTTTTCCGCTATGCACTGTGGCTTTGCCGTCATCGACCGATGGCAGAAGATCTTGTGCAGGAGACCTTTCTGCGAGCCTGGAAGTCGTTGCATTCACTTCGCGATGACAAAGCAGCAAAGACCTGGTTGTTCACCATACTCCGCCGGGAGAATGCCCGTCAGTATGAGCGTTACTCCCCTGGTTTTGTTGATGATTACGATTTTGATGGCGTCGCCGACGACGCTAATGAAGACGATGAGCAGGTGGCGCAGCTACGTGAAAGCATCAATATGCTCGCCGATGAATATCGGGAACCACTCACCTTGCAGGTGATCGCTGGCTACAGTAGTAAGGAGATTGCAGAGATTCTTGATTTAACCCCCGGTACGGTCAACACCCGGGTGTTTCGTGCCCGTAAACAGTTAATGGAATTAATGTCCGCCGGCGGTCAATCGGTGGTTCAGGGAGTCACGGGATGAATTGCGTGGAATTTCGGCGCCACTGTTTACAGGAGGGGGTGCTCCTCGATCAACCGGCGACGGCGCATCTGGAAACCTGTTCCGAGTGCCAGCGCTTTTTTCAGCATCAGACCCGGTTCGAGTCGCTCCTGGCCAGCGCAATGGCCGTACCTGTGCCAGAGGCTCTAGTGTCGCGAATCAAGCTTCGCAAATCCTTTGCGCCACGCTGGAATATTCGGCACTACGCAATGGTAGCGATGCTGTTGCTCAGTGTGGGCGCGGGGTTACGGCTGTTTTACGGCCCGGCACCCCTGGATGAGGCGTTGCTCGCCCACGCGCTGGAATCCCACGCCTACCGTAGCGCCGCTGATCAGCCAATGCCGCTGGCTAAAGTTAGTCAGATCGCCGGTGGTCTGGGTGCCCAGTTAACCAGCCTGAGTGATATCCGTTACGCTGGTCACTGCCGTATTCACGGGCGCATGGCCGTGCACCTGCTGGTGAACACCGACATGGGACGCTACACCCTGTTCCTGATGCCTAACCAGCCTCTTGAACAACGCATCAGTCATGAGATTGACGGTCACGAGGTGGTGATGTTCCCCTCCGGAAAGGGCAGCGTTGGTGTGGTCGTGCCGGCTGGCAGCGACTGGGTCGAAAGTACCGAACAGCAGGTGCGAGAGGCCGTGAGCTGGTCAGTTTAATGGTGAATGTTTCTGTAATTGGGTAAAACCTTAAACAGCGGCAATCGGTGTTTCCCAGTTCGGTTTTAACCAATCGTTAATAACTGTACTCAAACACTTCCAGAAACCGCTGCTCAAACTCCTCGGCGGTAAAAAAATGATTCTGGGTGCCTTCGCTGGCTATTTTGATGCTGCCAAGCAGTGACGCGATACGACCAGTAGTGGCCCAGTCCAGATCATTCATTAACCCAAACAGAATACCGGCGCGGTAGGCATCGCCACAACCCGTGGGGTCGGCGGTTGTGCTAGCCGGTACGACAGGGATAGTGATCTGAGTGCCTTCTGCGTGGATAGTGGAGCCTTCACCACCACGGGTAATAATCAGGGCATCGACCCGTTCCGCCAGTTCAGCCTCACTCAGGCCGGTGCGCTCCAGCAACATTTTAGATTCATAGTCGTTAAGGGTGACCCAGGTGGCCTGGTCGACAAAGGTGAGTAACTCTTCGCCGCCAAACATGGGTAATCCCTGGCCCGGGTCAAAAACGAACGGAATGCCAGCGGCAGCGAATTGAGCCGCGTGTTCGATCATGCCGTCGCGGCCATCGGGTGAGACTATGCCGATGGTTGCCTCGGTAGCATCGCCTACCCGGTTTTGATGGGACTCGCCCATGGCGCCGGGATGAAAGGCAGTAATCTGGTTGTCGTCGAGGTCGGTGGTAATAAACGCCTGGCCCGTGTGGGTGCCTTCAGCCAGTGTCACGTAGCGGTCATTAATGCCGTGGCGTTTCATCCATTCGCGGTAGGGTAAAAAGTCGTTACCCACGGTGGCCATGGGTAGCGGGTCGCCACCAATCAATTTCAGATTGTAGGCAATATTGCCGGCACAGCCGCCGAACTCCTTACGCAGGGAGGGCACCAGGAAGGAGACATTAAGGATGTGCACCTGGTCCGGCAGTATGTGATTTTTAAAATGGTCCTGAAAGACCATGATGGTGTCGTAGGCGTAGGAGCCGCAAATCAGTGCTGACATGAGTTTCTCAGTTAGTGGATGGCTCGGTGCCGGGTTGCCAGATGAGGTCGAGTTGTTTGGCTGCGCGGGTCTCATCGAGACGGGTCACCGGCAGCGTGTGCGGAGCGGTCTGCAGCAGTTCTGCATTCTCTTCCGCCTCTTTCCAGATGGCGATCATGGCATCGATAAAGTTATCGAGGGTCGCCTTATCTTCGGTTTCGGTGGGCTCAATTAGCAGACATTCTGGCACCAGCATGGGGAAATAGGTGGTCGGCGCGTGGATGCCATAGTCGAGCAGCCGCTTGGCAAAATCCCGGGCAGTGACGTTGAGCTCTTTGGCCTGACGACGCAACGTAATAATGAATTCATGACTGGCCCGGCGGTTGGGGAAGGCCGCTTCAAAGCCAGCCTGTTCCAGCCGTTTTAGCAGGTAATTAGCATTCAAAGTGGCGAATTCAGCCACCCGCACCATGCCTTCGCGGCCCAGCAGACGCATGTAGATATAGGCCCGCAGTAGCACTCCGGAGTTTCCTGCAAACGCCGATAGGCGGCCCATGGTCTGCGGGCAGTCCTGTTCGTTCGCCAGCCTGAAACCGTCGTCCCCTTCAATGACAAAGGGAATCGGCAGGTGGGGCAGTAGCCGCTTGTTGACCCCAACGGGTCCGGCCCCGGGACCGCCGCCGCCGTGAGGGGTAGAAAAGGTTTTGTGCAGGTTGATGTGAATGACATCAAAGCCCATGTCGCCCGGTTTTACCTTGCCCAGTATGGCGTTGAGGTTGGCACCGTCGTAGTACAGCAGGCCACCCGCGTCGTGGACAATCTGCGCCATCTCGCTGATCTGCTGTTCAAACACGCCCAGTGTTGATGGGTTGGTGAGCATGAGTCCGGCCGTTTGTGGCCCGACTTGTTTGCGAAGTGCCTCCAGGTCAACGTTGCCGTCAGTGTCGGTGGGAATCTCTTTGACTTTATAACCACACATGACGGCGCTGGCAGGGTTGGTGCCGTGGGCGGCATCCGGGACAAGTATTTCGCTGCGGGCATCGTCATTCTGGGCGCGGTGGTAGGCGCGAATCATTGCAATACCGGCAAATTCACCCTGGGCGCCGGCCAGTGGGGTGAGTGAAAATCCGGCCATGCCGGTGACCTCACCGAGCATCTGCTGCAGCTCAAACATGCAATGCAGAAACCCCTGACTATTTTCGGCTGGCGCCAGCGGGTGCGAATCTAGAAAACCGGGCAGTGACGCCAGACTATTGCAGGCCCGCGGGTTGTATTTCATCGTGCAGGAGCCAAGCGGGTAGAACTGGGTATCGATAGCAAAATTAAGTTGCGATAGCCGGGTGTAATGACGGACTGCCTGCAATTCAGAGACTTCCGGCAGGCCGGTCAGTTCCTCTCTTAGTAACTCGGGGGGCAGGTCGCTGGTGATCGCGCTGGCTTTATCACGGACCATTCCACCGGATTGAGCCGTGTTTACACGACCAGTTTCACTGATTTCAAAAATTAGCATGGGTAGTGTCGTAGGGGGTTGTCGGAGTTCTGCGGTGGCGGTCAGGGCTAGCCGTCAGGTTAAAAACACGGGAGCACTATTCTAGCGTGTCGGGTGCTTTTTGGTGAGTTAAAAAGCGCCCAGAGCCGTTTTGGTGGGTTAAATCTAATTGCAGTTGGTGTCGAAGGTAATGTCGTTACGGGCGGCTGACTGCATGCGCAAAATCCCCTGGGCGACGATAGGCAGGCGGGTGTTAACCAGGCACCACGCCTGAAAATTTCCCGGTGCATTGGGATTAAAGGTGGAGGGCACGCCCTCGCTCCAGTTGGCGATCGTGTCCCGAGTTGCCGGAGGCAGGGTGCCCAGCCGTAGCTGGCGCACGGTACGGCCCACAATGGGTACGACCATGGGATAGCAGTAGGTGACGCGCAGTTTTAGCAGGTTGGAGTCCTGGATGCTCAGCCCTGAGAGGGGCCCCGCCACCGAGTCGCGGTACATGAGATTGTCGTTGGGAATAACGCCGGTACTGTCGGGGACGCCGAAATCAGAAAACGCGCTGTCGGTTGGGTTGAGTCGTTCGACACAGATAAAGTCGTTGCCAATGTCGTCGAGCACCTGCTGACGCCCCTGGAAAACTTCGTTAACCGTATTGTCGTTGGTGAATAGTGGAGCCAGCCCTCGGGCCAGGGCCAGGTCAATGGCGTCGCGGGTGGCGCTGTTGAGCGCACCCGTGCGGGTGGCGATAAAGGTCGCGTGGTTGAGGGTAATTTTGGCGTTGTAAATCAGTGCAAACTGAAAGGCCCCCAGCAGTAGCAGCAGCATAATCGGTGTGACGATCATAAATTCCACTGCCGCCTGACCACGGAAACTGGGTGGTTGATGATGTCGACGGCTATTCATTTTCCGGGTCTACTTCCGGGTTAGCGGGGATTTCGGCCAGTAACTGGCCGATGGCCTTATCGAAGTAATCTGTTCGCAGGCGCAAAGGGCTGTTGACCGGCAGCCTGCCGTGCAGCTGCTGGAAGTGGCGCTGGGCAAGCTGGAGCTGAACGACCCCCAGGTTATGCCAGGCCTTGTCGAGGCTGCTTTGACGCACCAGCGCCTGCTGATACGCTTCTGCAGCCTGATCAAGTTTCTGCTCGCGCATATAGAGGTTTCCCAGACGAAACCAGGCGGTGCCGTCACCGGGTACTCGCCGGGTGACTTCGAGCAGATCTCTTTCAGCCAGGGAGTATTGGCCGTCGTAGTAGGCTTTTACACCGCGCTCCAGTTGCTGTTCAGCAGTAAATGCCGGCCGCGAATCGGGTCTCGGTGTACAGCCGCCAGCGAGCAGGGCGACCACACTGATTCCCAGCAGAAGGGTGATTTTGCCGGACCGGCTAATAGTGGCTTTAGTTAGCCCGCGCATGGTTGCCAGACCAGTTGCGTGCCGGTGGTTATCCCCACCGTGGTTGCGCCACCAGCCGCCAGTTCGATGACCGAATGGGCGGCAGGCCGAGCCGAGAATCGCCAGGGTTTCATTCGCTCGATGATTTTGACGACGCTCAGTCGGCGGTTGAGATAGACAAGGTCGAGTGGGTAACCCATGAACAGGCTGTGCACCGAATTGCAGGGGGTGATCCATAACGCCTCGGAGCCCTGCAGGGGTGATCGGCCTAACAGACCACGCATTCTTTCCAGTGCGGATTCGGTACGCATGGCATCGGTTATCAGGAGTTCGCCCTGATCGCTGAGAAACTGGCCATGAATCAAAACATTCCTTCCGCCATAAACTTCATCACGATGGGGAACCCAAGGACGACGAAGGTTACCGGAAAAATAAACACGATCAGCGGGAAGACCAGTTTTACCGGTGCCTCCATGGCAGTTTTCTCAGCTCGGGAGAAACGCTCGTTACGGCGCTGCTCTGACTGCACTCGCAGCACCTTGGCCAGGCTTGAGCCCATGCGTTCGGCCTGAATCATGGCGCTAACAAAGCTGGTGACTTCATTGATATCGAGCCGCTCAGCCATGCGCCGAAGGGCATCACTGCGGGGTACGCCGGAGCGCAGGTCGCGTAACACGATGGCAAATTCGTTGCGTAATGGTCCGGTGGGGCCCTTGTCCATTGCCTGTCCAAGCGCGCCGGTCAGGTTGAGACCCGCTTCCACCGCCATGGTAATGAAATCGAGAAAAGAGGGCATTGCCATGATCACGTCTTTCTCGCGACGTTTGCGGGTATCACTTAGCCACAGCAGCGGCAGCATAAAACCGATCACCGGCGCAAACAGGTAGAGCACCGGCGCATGCCACTGCAGGGCGGTAATCAGGAACCAGAAAAAGGCCAGTGTTAGCAGTGAGGAGACAAACCGCAGCGCCACAAACTGTTCGGCATTGAGCACATAACCCACGCCGGTACGCTGTAGCTGCTTATCGGTGCGTTCCAGGTAGTCATTGGAGAGGTTAGTGCAGACGTAATAGGCAAAAATCCTGATCAGCGGCCACACCAGTTTCATCCGCCCACTGATCGGATCCATGTAGGAGCGGTCATCGTCAGGAACGCGGGCATTGAGCAGCATGATTGCCAGTAGCAGACAAAACACCCAGGCCCCGGTGGCCAGAGCGGCGGTGGAGTGGAGCAGTTCAGAGAGTATTGACATGGTCGCTGGCCGTTATATGTCGACGGAAGTAATGCGGTTAATGAACATGAAACCGATGGCTTCCCAGATGAGCACGAAGGCGACGGTGAAGTAACCGGGAACCGTGGTGAACATTTTGCCCATTGCCTCGGGTTCGATGAACATCAATATGCCGCCTAAAAACAGCGGTAGCAGGGCCATGACGATACCCTGCATCTTCCCCTGGGCGGTCAGGCTGTTGACCTTGTCCTCCATCGCCAGTTTGCGGCGCAGCGTGTCCGCCAGGGTGTCGAGTACCTCGGCCAGGTTGCCCCCGACCTCCCGGGAAATTAACAGCGCAGTGATGACCATGGCGAAATCGCTGTTTTTGATTCTCGCTTCCATGTGTTGCAGGGCTACTTCCATGTCTACGCCGATACGTTGTTCTCGCAGCAACAGTTCAAATTCCTGACTCATGGGTGCCGGCTGTTCCTTGACCAGTCCTTCAAGCGCCATGTTGAGGCTGGCACCGGCCTGCATGGAGCCGGAAAGCATGGCCAGACCGTCGGGTAACTGAATCATAAAGCGCTCCAGGCGCATCCGGTGTAATCGTCGATAGGCCCACTGGGGTAGCAGCCAGACGATAACGGCAGCTCCAGCGCCCATGAGCAGACTGCCGGTTAATAGCCAGACCAGCGGGAATGACAGCACCAGCGCCAGCATGTTCATGTAAAAAATCTTGCCGGGATCGATAAACACAAACATATCGGACAGGTTGTCCGAGGCGGACTCAGTGAAAGTGGCCCGGTAGTTGGCCATGGCTTCACCACTTGAGCTGAGTACCCGCCACGCCAGTAACCCGGCGGTGAGTCCCCAAAGTGAAGCACTAATAATTAGAATGATTCCGCTCATGGCAATGGCTTCAATTAAAAATAGACATATCCACAGCAATTCCTCGCTGCTGCAGTTCCTCGTAAAATTCCGGTACCCGACCGGTGGCCACAAAGCGCCCTTTTACGCGACCATTTTCGTCAAATCCTTCCTGCTGATATTTAAAAATTTCCTGCATCTGGATGATGTCGCCTTCCATGCCGGTAAGTTCACTAATCGCGGTGACCCGGCGACTACCATCTGAGAATCGACTCTGCTGCACCACCAGGTGCACGGCTGAGCTTATCTGGTCACGGATCGCTTTGATCGGTAAATCCATCCCTGACATCATCACCATAACTTCGAGACGAGATAGTAAATCCCGTGGTGTGTTGGCATGGGCCGTTGTCAGGGAGCCGTCATGGCCAGTGTTCATTGCCTGGAGCATGTCCAGCGCTTCGCCGCCACGGCACTCGCCGACGACGATACGGTCAGGTCGCATCCGCAGGCAGTTTTTAACCAGATCCCGAATCGGGATTCCGCCTTTGCCTTCAAGGTTAGGGGGCCGAGCTTCCAGCGAAACCAGGTGGGGCTGCACCAGTTTTAGCTCAGCAGCATCCTCGACCGTGACAATGCGGTCGGACGGTGGGATAAAGTTAGAGAGTACGTTCAGCAGGGTGGTTTTGCCGCTGCCGGTGCCGCCAGAAATAACGATGTTTTTGGCCTGTACCACCGCCGTTTCGAGGAAAGTCACCATGCGCGGGTCGAGGGCGCCGAAGCCCACCAGATCCTGAGCGGTGAGTTTCTGTTTGGCAAATTTGCGGATGGTAATGCAGGGGCCTTTTAGTGCCAGCGGTGGAATGATGGCATTGACTCGCGAGCCATCCTTGAGCCGCGCGTCAACCATGGGTGAGCTTTCATCGATACGCCGGCCCAGTGGTGAAACAATGCGCTCAATGGCCGACATGACGGCATCGTCACTACTGAAGGTGACGCCGCTCTTGGTGAGATTGCCGGCCTGCTCGATAAAAATGTCGTCGTAACGATTCACCATGATTTCGGTGACGCTGTCATCGGCGAGCAGCTCTTCCAGTGGTCCCAGGCCCACTGCTTCGTTGAGCACCTCTTTGGCCAGCGTTGTCCGGTCTACCGAGGCGGGCAGAATATTCTCTTTCTGGGTAATGATTTCGGCAATCAGGTCGCGAATTGATTCACGCAGCTCGTCTTCGTCCATGCTGCCCACGTCGGTACGGCGCAGGTCCATCAGGTTGAGTAATTCGCTGTGAACCTCGTTGCGCCAGCGAAACCGCTCCTCGCGAAATACGGTGGTGTCGGTGGGAATGTTGTGTTTGCGCACACCGATCTTGGTGCGCATCTCTTCGTCTTCATCGAAGCTGCTATCCACGATTGGCGCAGAAGCAGGTGCGGCTGGTGCAGCGGCTGAGGGGGCCGTCGCGCCGTTGCCTGGCGAAGCTGGTTGCGGCGCCTGGGCCGCCTTTGCAGCCTCACCAGAGACGATATTAAGCCGGTAACTACCGATGGCAATTTCGTCTGCCAGTTCGAGAGGGCCGTAACGTTTAGCGGTCATGCCGTTGATCTGCAACCCGGAGCCGGCGCCGGTATCCTCAATATAGACCCCGTCATGCTGTTTGATCAGTTTGGCGTGTTGACCCCCCACCGACCAGCCCTTGAGCTGAATATCACAACCGCGGGCCTTGCCGAGCATGATCTCTCGGGCGTTGATCTGGTGTTGGCCGATGGCTTTGCCTTTATCGGTTTTAACGATGACTTCAAACATGGTTTATTACTCAGTCAATAATCGGGTCGTTGCCAACATTTTCGCGAAAAGTGTTAATCATCCGCTCTTCACGGGCCACTTCTGCCTGATTGATGGATGAACCAGCATCGACCACTGCGGGCGTGACAAAAATGACGAGTTCGCTTTTATTGTTACGAAAATTGTTGGATCGAAATAGCGGGCCGAGCACCGGCAGATCACCCAGCCAGGCCAGGCTGGAAACATCCTTGCCGAGTTCCTGATTAATCAACCCGGACAGCACCAGGGTTTCGCCATCGCGCATACTGACATCGGTGACTGTTTTCCGACTACGGAAACCCGGGATACCGCTAACCGCCAGTGACGGGTCGACCGTACTGACTTCGGTTTCGACATTACCGGTGATGTTGCCCTGGTCATCGGCGAAGGGTTTGATCAGCAGTGAAATACCGAATTTCTTAAATTCCACGTTCGACTGACCGGTGGTATTGGTGGAGGGCAGTGGTACCTCCCCGCCAGAGAGAAATTCGGCTTCGCCGCCGCTGTGGGCGGATAGTCGAGGTTCGGCAAGAATAAGCGCATCCCCTCGGTTAACTGCGAAATTAATCAGTGAGATGATCTCGGTGGAAATACCGAAATAACCGACGCTCTTGAGAGCATCGGTAGCGCTATCGACTACCACGCCATTACCGCCACTGGCATTACGCAACACGCTGGCTTCGCCTCGGCCGGCAGTGCTGCCAAAATGGCCCTCGTTCGCATAGCCGATGGAGGGACCGTTGATCGGATTCGACCAGTCGATACCCAGGTTCTTCAGCCGATTAGTGTTGAACTCGGTAATCTTTACGTTCATGTAGATCATCTTTTCGATCGCCACCTTGGGCGGACGAGTAATGTTGAGAATACCGGGATAAGCCGCGGCAATGGCTTCAACCACTTTTTCGTAATCGGGGTGCAGTTCCCCCTCGAGTACGGTATGGCCACCGAGTTCGCGGACGCTCAGATTGGGTATGTGTTCAATCAGGTTCCCGATCTCGGCGGTTTCGCGTGAACTGTTGGTCTCGCGAATCCTCACCTGAATATCTTCTTCGACACCGGTGGTTTTCCAGATATGCAGATTGGTATCGCCGCTGGATTCCGGCAGGATGATCACTGTCTCTTATACACATCTCCGAGCCCACGAGACCTCTCTACATCTCG
>OJFP01001267.1_pt1 | contig 13165 bp, 11 predicted proteins | sample 1594141 | NCBI WGS metagenome assembly OJFP01 (sample SAMN05416843, study PRJEB24817) | seawater metagenome | isolation source: Sea water | place: Canada:Atlantic | collected 2013-07
CCGCGCGGCCAGCACCAGCTCACGACCGCTGCCGGCATAGTTAATTGTCAAATCAATGTCCGCCTGTTCAGCCAGCTCGGGTGCCCGCTCAGGCCACTCGATCCAGAGCGTCCAGTCGCCGTCCAGGTAATCGCGAATACCCAGCATTTCCAGTTCCTCCATATCGCTCAGTCGATACAGATCCAGATGACACACGGCCTGGTCAGCGGTTTCGTAGGTTTCCATTAAGGTAAAGGTCGGGCTACGCACCCGACCGGTATGTCCAAGCCCCCGCAGCAAACCACGCACCAGTGTGGTTTTCCCTGCACCCAGGTCGCCGTGCATATTCACCAGCAACCCTGACGACAACAGGGGCGCAAGGCGTGCACCAAATTTGATTTGAGCCGACTCATCGGCCAAATTTACCCGATACTGAACCATATTTCCCCGGTTCCAATTGTCCATGATGGCCGTTAATTACCTGCGGAAGCCGTGCAATAAGGTCCGTGGCCAGCAGGCCACGTTCTCCGATTTGAGCAGCGGCCAGGTCCCCAGCCCAGGCATGGGCTGCTGCACCCAGCAGGGTGGCATTCAGCTTGTCCATGCCCTGTGCCAGAAAAGCGCCGACCACACCGGTTAACGCATCACCCATGCCACCACTGGCCATGCCAGGGTTTCCGCCCCGAATCACCGTAGGCACCGCTCTGGCGGTTTGCACCAGCGTGCCAGCGCCTTTCAGCAGCACGGTTCCCGAATATTTTTTTAGCAGGGCCTTAACCGCCGCAAAGCGATTCCCCTCAATTTCAGGGACACCGCACCCTAACAGGCGAGCTGCCTCGCCCGCGTGGGGCGTCAGCACACGGTTAGGCGCAGCGTGCGGCGCCTGGGCAAGCAAATTCAACGCATCTGCATCCACTATTAGAGGCCCTGAAAAGCCAGCTATTATCGCCCATATTTGCTGCGCCCACGGGCCCCTGCCCAGTCCTGGCCCAATCGCCACCACATCTGCCCGTTCTAACAGGGGTTTTAAATCAGCAGGGTCGGCGATTCCGTGAACCATCATCTCCGGTCTGGCATTGACGACAGCCGCTGCATTGTCTGGATGAACCGCGACCGATACCAGACCAGAACCGGCCCGCAGGGCCGCACTGCCAGCAATAATCGCCGCGCCAGCCATTCCCGGTCCACCGGCAATCAGTAGCAAATGACCCTGGTCACCTTTATGACTGGTTCGAGATCTTGGCGGGATTATCGACTGTTGATCACCATTCGCAACCGCCAGGCGGGCCGCTGCGTCGACCTCATCGTAGACCTCACCGGGCACATCAAGGTCATCGAAATGGACCTTGCCGCAATACTCGGGGCCCTGCCCCGTATACAGGCCCTGTTTGCGACCAATAAAGGTAACCGTGGTTCGGGCGCGAATAGCGACACCCAGCACCACACCAACATCGCTATCCAGACCGGAAGGAACATCCACCGCAACCGTGGCAATCCCGCTATTATTGACCGCATCGATCCACTCGGCCATTAACGCGTCTGGCGGACGGGATAAGCCAGTGCCCAACAATGCATCCACCACCAGATCATGGCCCGCTATCGAGTCATCAGGCACGTTTATCTGCGTTGGTTTAGTGATGGGATGAGCCGCCCTTAACCACTCCTGCCGAAAGCGATTTGCGTCGCTATCGGTGGCGGGTTCACCAAATGCCACCAGGGTTACCTGATGTCCCGCCGATGCAGCCTGAGCCGCCACCACGTAACCGTCACCACCATTGTTACCTGGGCCAGCCAGCACTAGAATGCGGCGGGCTAATGGCCACCGGTGGCGATAATGGTTAAAGACGGCAATTCCAGCGTTTTCCATCAGGGTGTACCCTGCCTGGCCATAATTCTCAATGGCGCTCTTATCGAGCATTCTCGATTGCTCGGTGGTATATAAATCTTTATATAAAACCTGCATATACAAACTATAGTTGATGTTTTAGTTGAATAAAAGCCCGTGATGAATGACACACAACTAACGGAACTGGCGGATGACATTCGTCAACTGGGAAAAGACCTCGGGTTTGCCCATATCGGATTTAGCCGGCCGCCGATAGCCGAGGCCGAACAGTTCCTCCAGGAATGGCTTGGGAAGGGTTATCACGGTGACATGGAGTGGATGGCGCGTCACGGCAACCGCCGCTCCCGGCCAGAGGAGTTAGTTGCGGGCACGGTGAGCATCATTAGCGCCCGCCTCGACTACTTAACAGAGGCCGATCCAGCGCGAATGGAGCAGCTTTTATCCGAGGATCAGAAGGCCTACGTTTCGCGCTACGCCCTTGGTCGGGATTACCACAAACTGATGCGTAAACGACTGGCCAAGCTTGCGGAACAGATAAAACAACGACTGGGGCACCTCAACTATCGGGTATTTACCGACAGTGCACCGGTGATGGAAAAAGCGCTGGCGGAACAGGCGGGACTGGGCTGGATCGGTAAGCACACTAATTTAATTAACAGTCGCGCTGGCTCGTGGTTTTTTCTCGGTGAGATCTATACGGACCTGCCCCTGCCTCCCGACCGCCCCGCCACCAACCATTGCGGTAGTTGCGACCGCTGCATCACTGCCTGCCCTACCGATGCAATTGTGGCCCCTTATCAACTCGATGCGCGCCGCTGTATCTCCTACTTGACGATTGAACTCGACGGGCCGATTCCGGTGGAATTTCGAAAGGCAATGGGTAACCGTATTTACGGCTGCGATGATTGCCAGCTGGTCTGCCCCTGGAATGGTTTCGCGAAGATGTCGGCGGAACAGGATTTTCTCCCCCGCCACGGACTCGACAATCGCAGGCTGCTGGAGCTTTTTGCCTGGAGTGAAGACGCCTTCAACGAAAATTTGAAAGGTAGCCCAATTCGGCGCATCGGCCATTGCCGCTGGCTGCGAAACATTGCGATAGCGTTGGGTAACTGCCAACCCTCAACCGAACGGCAAAGAGACGAGATTATGACGGCACTAAGGGCGCGGCTTGAACATCCCGACAAGCTGGTCACCGAACATGTTCAATGGGCGATTGCCGAGCTCACCGCCTGACCGAGAAAGCTTAGAGCTAATACCCCGGAGCGCCGGTCGGCGCCACTCCGGGATAAGCGGTATAAAAGGTTAGTCGGCGCTCTTGTTCAGGTGCACGTCCATCTGTGGATAAGGGATTGATACACCCTGATCATCAAAAGCGAGTTTGACTCGTTCCAGCATATCAGCGCGAACCGGCCAATAATCATCACTCTTCACCCAGGGGCGCACATTGATATTAACGCTGCTATCGGCCAACTCCCCCAGGACAACGGCGGGGGCGGGATCAGCCAGAATTCGACTATCTTCGCTGATTATCTGCTCGATAATCTGTTTGGCTTTTAGTAAGTCATCGCCGTAGCCAATACCAAACACCAGATCGACTCGCCGGGTTTCTTTAGCCGAAAAGTTGGTAATCGTGCCGCCGTAGATAGCACCATTAGGAACAATGACCTGCTTGTTATCCGTGGTTTTAATGAAGGTGCTGAAGATGGTAATTTTCTCAACCACGCCAGAACAGCCCGCCGCCTCGATAAAATTGCCATTCACGAAGGGGCGAAAAACGATCAACATCACCCCGGCTGCAAAGTTCGCCAGGGTCCCCTGCAGGGCCAGACCAACCGCCAGACCCGCTGCACCGATGAGGGCGATCATTGAAGTGGTGTCGACCCCGAGCTGATTCAGCGCGGCAATCACCACCACCAGCAATAACAGGGTGTTGAGGATAGTGACCAGAAAATCGGCGAGCATACTGTCGAGGTTACTTTTGAGCATCGCTTTGCGCGCAACACTACATATAACCCTTACCACCATACGACCGACAATAAAAATAACCAGCGCCATGGCCAGGCGGATTGCCCACGGCAGCACATAAAGGTCTACTAGGGAGGGGTCAATAAAATCCTGCATGAATTTGCTCCATTGAGATAAAAAAATGAAAATTACTGATGATCAATCTGGCCTGACCAGACATTCAACCTTGATCAGCCACCCACGTTAAGATTAATAAAATGTTCGCGGTAATAGCGCAGCTCGTTGATCGAGTCGTGAATATCGGCCAGGGCCAGATGGGTCGCTGATTTTTTCAGACCTTTATTGAGATTCGGCGCCCAACGGTTGACCAGCTCTTTTAATGTGCTCACGTCGATGTGACGGTAATGAAAAAATGCTTCCAGCGTCGGCATTTCGCGGGCCAGAAAACGGCGATCCTGACAGATACTATTGCCGCACATTGGCGATTCCTGATCAGTCACATAATGCTTCAGAAAATCAAGCGTTCGCTGCTCCGCCTGCTCCGCCGTCACTTCCGATTTAAGTACCCGGTCGATCAACCCGCTACGACCATGTTGACGCTGATTCCAGTCATCCATACCATCTAGCAGCTCTTTCGGTCGAGCAATAGCCAACGACGGCCCCTCGGCAATAATATCCAGGGAAGAGTTGGTAACCACCGTGGCAATTTCAATAATGGTGTCTGAGGCAGTATCCAGACCCGTCATTTCAAGATCGATCCAGATCAGATTGCCGGTTTTACCATTCATAGCGTGCGCCATATAGAATTATTGGAGCCGCGATTCTAACAGTTGTCCTGCGGCTGTTTTCCGGACTCATTAAAAAACCATGTTTACGACGTTATTTCTGCTATTGCTTAGCGTATCACTGGCAACTCACCTCTACCTGTCCGTCAGGCACGCCCGATACGTTCAACGCCACCGGCATCAGGTGCCTGCCGCTTTCGCAAACCAGCTGGAGCTATCCGCTCACCAGAAAGCGGCGGACTACACGATCGCAAACGAGCGCCTCGGCCGACTCGAGCAGCTCATTGGCGCCGGACTGATACTGCTCTGGACCCTGGGCGGCGGGATCGCCTGGGTCGACCAGTTTTTTGCCCAGCACCTGAGCAGTCCGGTCTGGCTCGGTGTCTCAGTCGTGATGATGGTCATGCTGATCAGCGGCCTACTCGACCTGCCCATGGGGCTCTGGAAAACCTTCTCAGTCGAACAGAAGTTTGGGTTTAACCGTACCGATATAAAAACCTACGTCATCGACCTGCTAAAAAGCGCCCTGCTGAGCACGGTACTGATCGCCCCGTTACTGGCTGCCGTGTTCTGGCTCATGGATACCGCAGGAGGCCTGTGGTGGCTCTATACCTGGCTGGTCTGGCTTGGTTTTAGCCTGTTGCTGACCTGGGCCTACCCGGTTTTTATTGCGCCGCTGTTTAATCGTTTCAAACAACTTGACGATGGCCCGCTGCGCGATCGTATCCGCGCGCTGCTGGAGCGCACTAAATTCGCCGGGGATGATATTCGGGTCATGGATGGGTCACGCCGCTCGGCCCATAGCAATGCTTACTTCACCGGCTTTGGCCGTAACAAACGCATTGTTTTTTTCGATACCCTGATGGAAATACTCGACGACGATGAACTGGAAGCGGTGCTGGCGCACGAACTCGGCCATTTCAGTCTGCACCACGTTCGCAACCGGCTAATCATGGGCAGCCTGTTCACGCTAGCCGCGCTGGCCCTGCTCGGCTGGCTGCTCGAGCAGTCCTGGTTCTACCACTCGCTTGGGGTACCTAACCCATCATTACATTCGGCATTGCTGCTATTTATGATGATCATTCCACCGTTTACTCTGCTACTAAAGCCACTGCTCAGCCACGGTTCAAGAAGGCACGAGTACGCGGCGGATACCTTCGCTGCCACTCAGAGCGGTAGTCAGGCGCTGGCCACAGCACTCATCAAACTAAGCGAAAGTAATGCGTCCACCGTCACACCGGACCCGCTGCATTCGGCCTTTTATGACTCGCATCCACCGGTCGCCCTGCGTATCAATCGATTAGCCGCAGAAACGCCTGGTTAATCGAATTCGCGCCGACTACTGAAAGCTGCGCGCAGGGTGTGCCCGTCGACAAACTCCAGCTCACCCCCCATTGGGACACCGTGGGCGATTCGGGTAACACTAATTTGATTGGGTTCTGCCAGGCTCGCGATATATTGGGCGGTAACGTTGCCTTCCAGTGTGGCATTGGTAGCCAGCACCAGCTCCTTTATTTCACCGCTGGCAAAACGTTGCTCGAGCTGATCCATGCCTAACTCTTCTGGCCCGATACCATCCAGTGGGGAGAGATGCCCCATGAGCACGAAGTAACGACCCTGATAATCGGTAGCGCCCTCAATCGCCTGAACATCGGCTGCTGACTCCACCACACAGAGCTGTCCCGGATTACGCTTGGAAGAAGCACATATGTCACAGAGGTCTCGTTCGGTCAGATTGCGACAAAGTTCGCAATGACCAATCTCTTCAGCGGCCTGGCGCATCAGCTGAGCTAATTGCTGAGCCCCATCACGATCATGAACCATCAGGTGATAAGCCATCCGCCGGGCCGATTTAGGCCCTACTCCTGGCAGCCGTTGCAGCTCCCGTATCAGCCCATCGAGTAATGCCATCTCAGCGATCCTCTTCCATCAGGGCTCTCAAAAAGGCATTTTCATACCGGGAATATTCAGGCCACCGAGCATGCCACCCATTTTCTCCTGACTCAGTTTTTCAACCTTACGCACCGCATCGTTGAAGGCTGCGGCTATCAGGTCTTCCAACATGTCTCGATCGTCCATCGCCTGGGGATCGATCCCCACACGCAACACATCGTGACGACAGTTCATGGTCACCTTGACCATGCCACCACCGGACTCGCCGCTAACTTCCTGTTTGGCCAGCTCTTCCTGAGCCTTCTGCATATCAGCCTGCATCTGCTGGGCTTTTTTTAGCAACTGATCCATGCCTTCTTTCATTGTCTGCTGTCCTTTCTGTGCTTTTATAGTCTATGTATGAACGGCTCTACCCTGCCGCTGAATTATCCGTGGTTACTCGGGACTCAACGGCTCGATACTGTCGGGCTCCAGCTGTGCACCGAATGCCCCGGCCAGCGCTTTGACCGTCGGGTCTTCCTCCAGCTTACGGGTCGCTTCATCCAGCCGCTGCTGCTCAATTCGTTGTCGTTCTTTGGCCGGAGTCTCTCCAACATTGCGCACCACATCGATATTCACGTTAACCGATCGGCCCAGATAATTCTGCAGCGCCTGCTCCAGGCGGGACTGTGCTGAGCGACTCAGTACGGCGCGATGAGTCGCATCCAGCGTGAACCGATACTCATGGTCAGTGACCTCCACCAGCGCTAATTGAGCCGCCAGCTGCTGAGCCAGACCGGTGAGCGAAAGCGCATAAGCCAGTTGACTCCAGTCGGGTAACCCTGCCGCACGACCCGCCTCGCTATCACCCCGAACAGGTTGTTCGTAGCCAGTTGCAACCGGCGGCTGGGAAACACTGGGTGGGCCTTCCCGGGTTTCCGGCATTGTTTCTTCGACCCGATCCTCGACAAAGGCCGCTGGCGACTCTGACTCAAACACGGGTGCGGAATCCACCGGCGCTGTCGAGTATGCAGGCTGTTGATCGTCCGGTAAGGCACTGGTGGACGACTGCTGAGGGGGTTCCGGAGAAGTAGGGACAGAATCTGAGGATGAGGGCTCGGGTACTATCGGGGTGTCCGCCGCCGCGGACACTGGCGTGGATGGGGCTTCTTGCTTCGCTGCCGCTCCGCCTGGCATCGCCGGAACAGCCGGGGCCTCCCCATCAGTCGCCTTAAATTCAGCGGTTACTGGCCCCCGCTCTGGCTGAAACGCGAGCATCCGTAATAACGCCATTTCCAGACCAATCCGAGGCGTGGGCGCCAGTGGCAAATCACGCCGACCATGCAACCCCAGCTGGTAGTAAAGCTGCAACTCTTCCGCGGGAATCATCGCGACCATCTGCGCCAGTTGTTCCGAGGGGACTTCTACCTGTACTGGCGCATCTTCCACCTGCTGACGCACCGACAGGGCATGGAGCATGCTCAGCAGTTCCTCAAGAATCGCCGAATAATCCGGGACCCTGGCGGCAAGCTGGTCGACCTGGCTGAGCAGGCCGTTAGCATCTCCCCGGTGCAGCGCCATCAACATTTCAACGACCTGACCATGATCCACCGCACCGAGCATGCTGGCAGTCTCCGCCAGCGTCAGACTGGAGCCGGAAAATGCGATCGCCTGATCAAGCAGGCTCAGCCCATCGCGCATGCTGCCCGAGGCGCTGCGCGCGAGCAGCTGTAGCGCTTCTGGCTCTGTTTCGAGGCCTTCTTCGCGGGTGATTTTGACAAGCTGCTTTTCAATCACGTCCGCCGGCATTTGTCGCAAATTAAACTGCAGACAGCGGGAAAGTATGGTGACCGGAATCTTCTGAGGATCGGTGGTCGCCAGCAAAAATTTAACGTGTTCGGGTGGCTCTTCCAGCGTTTTGAGCAGTGCATTGAAACTGCTCTTGGAAAACATGTGTACTTCGTCGATCAGGTAAACCTTGAAACGTCCACGGGTCGGTGCGTACTGCACGTTTTCAAGCAGATCGCGGGTATCGTCTACCTTGGTTCGAGACGCGGCGTCGATCTCCAGCAGGTCCATAAACCGGCCATCATCGATCTCGGTACAGGCACTGCACTGACCACAGGGCTCTGCTGAGACGCCCTGCTCGCAATTCAGCGCTTTGGCCAGTAGCCGGGCAATGGTTGTTTTACCGACACCGCGCGTCCCGGTAAACAGATAAGCGTGGTGTAATCGACCGGTAACGAGGGAATTAGTCAGTGCCTGGCGAACGTGGTCCTGGCCCACCAGATCATCAAAACTATGGGGGCGCCATTTGCGCGCAAGCACCTGATAACTCATCGAACCATTCCACCTGTTGGCATTGAGTCAGCGTCCAGCATTATTCGGGACGTCTTTTGGTCGGCCCGACAGGACCGGTCAAAGAAATGGCGGCATCACCAGCAAGCCACACCCCGGCGCCTGAATCAACCGCTGCCGCTGCTCCCTTCCAGGCCTGACGGGGTTCACGATCTATCATCGCGGGGGGACTTGCCGGCTCTGCCATAAACACTATACCGAGCGACTTAATCGGAATGAACAGGAAGCGATAACTCGTGGCCGCGCTAACGCGCTTTCAACTTCGTCCCTGACATCGGATAGAGCCCATTATCGGGCTCGCACTCCTGCTCTGGCAAACCTTTTCACCAGAAAAACATTCACACCATCCAGTCACAAAATATGGCGGAGAGGGAGGGATTCGAACCCTCGGAACGGGTTAACGCTCACACGCTTTCCAAGCGTGCTCTTTCGACCACTCAGACACCTCTCCGGAGCCTCTTAACATTCGACGTCATTCAGAATTGCTGTCGAACAGAGGGCGGATATTCTAACCGAATATCACTGCAGGTAGCGCGAAACAATGAGCAAATCCAGGTAAAAATTCTACCGCCTCAAATAACGGTTGCAGACCGATCACATCCCTAAAAGGTGTTTCTTTTATCGGACAATCTGTGCGATTGGCTGCTCAGCGACAACGCCCAGTTCCTGAGTTAGACTCAGCACGGGCGGTGAGAGTTCCACGATAGAAATATCATCCTGTGCGCTGGTGTCGCCGATATGAACTTTTAATGCCTGCATCAGCGTGGTAAGCCTTAAATCGCAGTCAGCCGCTAAGATTGCTTCTACCTGGCCGAGGGTGAACTGTTGCCCGGTATCACTTTTCTCGGCATCGGGCACTCCGTCAGAGAACAGATACAACTTCTCCGGGTCGTCGCGCTGATAGATCACTGTATTGGAACGGTTATTGTCAATCTCCGGCAAGACACCCAGCGGCAAATGATTAGAAGGAAAAGTTTCCACCACCTGCCCCGAGCTATCGACCCAGTAAGCCGGAGGACAACCCCCATTCCAGACCTCGACAACCCCCTGGGATGGTTTTATTGCCACTAGAATCGCTGCCACAAACCGTCCGGTTGGCAATAATCGATGCAGGCGCTCATTCAACTTGGCTGCAATACCGGGAATAGGTTCTCCCCTGGCGGTAAGTCCGTGGAAAAGGTCGGCGACCGGCATCACGGTTAACCCCGCCGCCAGTCCATGGCCTGTTGCGTCACCAAGAATGACGTACAGATCGCCATCAGGCGTGGTTTCTGCCGCGATGAGATCGCCACTAAAATGAGAACTGGGCCAGCTAACGTGCTCTATCCACGGGTGGTCCAGATTATGCAGGCCCGTCATCCGATCGAAAACGTGACGGGCCAGCTCGCGCTCCTCGGCCTCGCGCTCGTTAATCTGGGCCTGAGAATGGGCGTACTGATGTATGGTGGCGCGCATTTGAGCAATTCGGGCCATGGCCTGCATTTTCGCTGCCAGCACCACCTTGCTAACCGGTTTAAACAGGTAATCATCGCCACCCGCGGCGATTCCGGTAGCGATGTCCGCTTCCGTCACTTTTGCCGACAGAAACATAATTGGGATCCAGTTATCCTCGCCGGATATCTCTCGCATGCGCACCGCTGCCTGATAACCGTCCATTTTCGGCATCATCACATCGAGCAGGACGAGCTCGGGGGCTTCGGCGGCAAACATTTCCACCCCTTCATAGCCATCGTTGGCAACCACTACCTGATGACCAAGGTCGCGCAGGTACTTGCCAATAATCAGCTGATTAGTTCGCGTATCGTCTACTAACAACACCTTCATGGCTGTATCACCCGAGGTGGCTCCAACTAGCCTTAACAAGGTCGTCCACGGTTTCTCAATCTCCCTGAATAGAACTGTCACGCCGTGAAACAGCTAATTAGCGCACCTCTTTACTATCGGTTTGGCCTTACCCGATCTTGAGAGATAAATTGCAGCCTGGTGGTTTAACTGGACCCATTTTTCGGCGGACAAAAAAAAGGCCCTGCCAGTGACCGGCAGGGCCTTTTTCGAGAACTACTAACCGTAAAGATCAGGCAACGCGTGAATAGTATTCCACCACGAAGTTTTCCTGAACCTCCAGGGCAATGTCTTCTCTTTCCGGGATTCGCTTGAACACGCCTTCCAGCTTCTTTTCGTCCAGATCAAGGTAATCGGCCAGTATTAAAGAAGGGTTGGGTACGGTTTCGACAATCACCGGGTGAGTGGTGCTTTTTTCGTGCGGGGTGATGACATCGCCGGGTTTAACCAGATAACTCGGAATATTCAATCGACGACCATTAATGCTCACGTGGCCATGGCTCACCAGCTGACGCGCCGCCGGTACCGTGGGGGCAAAACCCAGCCGGAAAACCACGTTATCAAGCCGCGACTCAAGCAGCTGCAGCAGGTTCTTGCCGGTATCGCCTTTGAGTCGTTTCGCTTCACGGAAATATTTTCGTAACTGCCGTTCGGTCACACCGTAGTTGAAACGCAGTTTCTGTTTTTCTTCGAGCCGCAGGCGGTAATCGGTCATGCGGGTGCGGCGTTCGCCATGCTGGCCGGGCGGGTTGGTACGTACGCCGTCGGCTTTACGGGAGAGGCCAGGTATCTGTTGCTGAAAGCGGCGCACTACGCGCAGCCGAGGTCCGGTATAACGGGACATTTAAACTCCTGAAGCTACTTATATTTGAATGCAGTCACCGGGGATACTCTCGGGACTACTGGGGGTGTAGTTACGAGATAAGGCCCGCAACTACGCGAAAACGATCAAAACTTAAAATTCAAGCGCGCGGATGTTACGCGTCAGGCCAACAATTAGCAACCGACAGGGCCCATGGAGCACCCGGTCGCTCTCCGCCACTAGTCCGTGGGGGCTTTTAGCGCGTTAGCCAGCGACTTAAGTTGATCGCTGTCGGCTTCGACCCAGCGCCCCGGACCTAGGTCCCGGGGTAACGCGATGGGGCCATAGGATGACCGTTTTAATCGACTGACCGTCAACCCCTGGCTCTCCCATAAACGCCGGACCAACCGGTTTCGACCCTCGCGAACCAGAACCCGATACCAGCGGTTTGCTCCCTTGCCACCTACCACGTCAATTTCTTCAAAATGGGCTTCACCGTCTTCGAGGGTGACGCCCGTAGAGACCCGTCGCAGATGATCGCGGCTCACCTCACCGAGTACCCGCACCAGGTACTCGCGACTAATTTCACTGGAGGGATGCATCAGGCCATTCGCAAGCTCGCCGTCCGTCGTAAACAGCAGCAATCCGGACGTATTCATGTCCAGCCGGCCAATGGAAATCCAGCGCTGACCCGCCAGGCTCGGTAATCTTTCAAACACCACCGGACGGCCCTGAGGATCGGAGCGACTGCACAACTCGCCAACCGGCTTATGGTAGATCAGCACCCGCTGTTTCGCCGGGGTTCGTGTCGCAATGGGGCGACCCCGCACCCGAATGCGGTCGGTGTTATTAACCCGCTGGCCAAGCTCCGCCAGTTTGCCGTTAATGCTCACCTCACCCTCGCGAATCCACTGCTCAACCTCGCGGCGACTCCCCAATCCACTATTCGCGATCACTTTCTGCACCCGTTCTTCAAATCCGGGAGCAGGACCGGCACTCACCCGCCCGCGCCGGTCGACCTGCCTGGGACGACGGCTCACTTTGCTGGCAGGGCGCGCTGCTGACCGCTTTTTATTCTGTCCAGCAGAGGCTTTACCGGGTCGTTTAATGGTCATCTATTTCTGGCTCAACGGAATTATCTTCATTAGGTAACGGGGACGCCGTCTCCGGCGCATCACTGTCTTCAACCGCTAACAACGCACCCGCGCTGCTATTGGGGACTGTCTCGTGGTTTAGATCGGAGGGCGGATCGGAAAAATCAAATTCAGGGGTCAGGTCAGCGATGTCCCGTATTTCATCCAGCGCCGGCAGCTCGGCCAGTGACGCCACATTGAAATGATCGAGGAACTGGCGGGTCGTGGCGTATACCGTCGGTCGGCCGGGCACATCACGATGGCCCACCGTTTTCACCCACTCACGTTGTAACAGGTTTTTCATAATCGAGGTGCTCACACTGACCCCCCGTATTTCTTCTATCTCTGCGCGGGTGACCGGCTGGCGATAAGCGATGATCGCAAGGGTTTCCAGCAACGCCCGCGAGTAACGCGCCGGCTTTTCCTGCCAGAGGCGCGACACCCAGCCACCCAGGTCGGGTACCACCTGAAACCGATAGCCACTGCCAACCCGCTTCAATTCAACGCCCCGACCCAGGTAATCAGCCTGTAACGACTGTCTCTTATACACATCTCCGAGCCCACGAGACCTCTCTACATCTCG
>OJFP01001273.1_pt1 | contig 13114 bp, 10 predicted proteins | sample 1594141 | NCBI WGS metagenome assembly OJFP01 (sample SAMN05416843, study PRJEB24817) | seawater metagenome | isolation source: Sea water | place: Canada:Atlantic | collected 2013-07
ACTGCTGCTCCAGGAGAATTTAGGGCAAACATCCATTTGGGAGGCACAGGTTCAATCGTAAAAATAACATCAGAAGAAAAAAAGGTTGCCTTACTAGCAACTAAAACATTGGGGCTGAAGGTAGCGGGAGTCGATATCATTAGAGGGTTAAAAGGGCCTCTACTTCTTGAAGTTAACTCATCCCCTGGACTTGAAGGTATTGAAGGAATCTCTAATAAAGATATTGCCGGTAAGATGATAGAAGGCTTAGAAAAAGATTTAAAATATAGCCATAAGGGTTCTTAAAAAAATTAAGGACCTCCTATTTATTTGTAAAGCAAAGGAAAGATCCTTACATTGAAAACGATCTAAAAACACTGTTTTTTAACTCAATAAAGTAAAGGCAACTAATAATTATGGAAAATGAGGTTTTAAGCAAACTTATCCCTGTAACAGTATTGTTTTTATTGGGGGTTTTTGAATCTTTAGGTGGATTATATTTTGATGACAGAAGAACAAAAAATGACTTTTCCATAGAACTACTCAGTCTCATTATTTTACCTACATTCATTCAACCGGGAATATTTCTATTTGTTCTATGGTTTATGGGAGCAAGTTTCCCTGAACTAGAAGATTTCTATCTTACCTCATCATTATGGTGGCATATTATAGCATTCCTTATTCTAGACGATATGACCCAGTATTGGTGGCACAGGTTTTCGCATGTAAATAAAAAAATGTGGAAACTTCACAGACCTCATCACGTAGTTGAGGAAATGGGGGTGCTTGTAACTTACAGAAATGCTATATTATATTACGCATTAATGCCAGGAATTTGGTTTTCAGGTCTATTAATTTATTTAGGAATGGGGTATGTTTACCTTTTTTATTTACCTATAAAATTAATTGTTATTTTATTAGCTCACAGTGAAACAAAATGGGATAAATTTCTTTATCGAAATAAGATATTGAGTCCTTTAGCATGGATTATTGAAAGAACGATTTCTACACCTAGTACACATTTTGCTCATCATGGTTTAACAGCTGAAGACGGGGTATCTCACCCAAACGGAAATTACGGGAATTTGCTTTTTTTCTGGGATATTATTTTTGGAACGGCTAAAATTACTAGAAAATATCCCTCTAAATTTGGGGCTTGGAATCAATTAAAAGAACCTTGGTATGTTCAGCTTTTTTTTCCAATAATCTCGTCTAAGGACCCAAGAAGTGAATTGTATTCGATAAAAACAAACAATGATTATGATCCATCAAAAGATTATAAAGAATTTACAAAATAAATGAGTCTTATAATGTAACAACTACTATTTATGAAAAAAATAATTCGTTTAATTGTCACTGCTACTTTAATTATTATTGGTGTTTTACTTTTTAACACCCTGATGTTAAACTCTAAACAAGTAACATCAGAAAGTCTAGAAAAAATATCACTTCCAAATGATGTCTATCAAAATCTTTCAAAAGGGATACAATACCCTACAATTTCTTATAGTGAAAATGCAATCCCTGATTCAACAGCCTTTTTTGATTTTCATCGTTTTCTTAAAGTAGCTTTTCCACTAACTCATGCTAAACTTTCGCTTAAAAAAATTAGCACCTATAGTCTTCTATATACTTGGGAGGGATCAGATCAATCAAAAAAACCAATTATACTATTGTCTCACCAAGATGTTGTTCCAGTAGATCAACCCACATTAAATGATTGGGAGGCCGGCCCGTTTGAAGGTAAGGTGTCTGAGACATCAGTTATTGGTAGAGGTGCAATTGATGATAAAGGTACCTTAATTGGTCTTTTAGAAGCAGTTGAAAAACTTCTAGAAGAATCTTTTGTACCAACTCGAACAATTTATCTAGCTTTTGGTCATGATGAAGAAGTTGGTGGAGCAAACGGAGCTGCTGAAATAGCGGCATATTTAAAATCTAAAGGAGTTCAAGCAGCTATGACGCTAGATGAAGGTGGATTTTTAGCAGAAGGATTGGTTCCTGGGGTTGATAAAACTGTTGCTATGGTAAATTTAGCCGAAAAAGGCTTTGCTTCTTTTGAACTAACAGTAGAAACCAAAGGTGGACACAGCTCTCAACCACCAAAAGAAAACACTATTGGAATGTTAGCTCAAGCTATTGTAGATTTAGAAAATAATCAATTGCCTTATAAAATGGTAGCCCCTGTTAATTACCAATTTGAGTATATGGGTGCAGAAATGCCTTTTTTTAGTAAACTAGCATTTGCAAATCCTTGGTTATTTAAAAATACCATTTTAGAAGCCTTAAATGCACATACTACAACAGCACCAACTATCATAGATGGTGGAGTTAAAAATAATGTAATTCCTACTGTTGCTAAAGCAACTATTAATTTTAGAATTCTCCCCGGAGAAACCATTGAGTCTGTTCAAAAACATGTTGAAGGCACCATATCTAATAAAATAAAAGTTGCCCCTGTTGGTTTTTTAACCAATCCTTCACCGGTTTCGAAAATTGACTCCAAAGCCTATAAAGTATTGGAAAAAACAATTAGAAGTATGTTTCCTAACAGTATAGTAGTTCCAGGATTAGTCGGAGGTGGAACTGATGCTCGTTATTTTTATGATATTTCAGATGATGTATACCGGTTTTATCCTATTAGACTAAGTCCAGAAACAAGGACGCGTTTTCATGGAATTGATGAAAAAATAAGCAAAGAGAATTATAAAGAAATTATTGAGTTCTCATATCACTTCATAAAAAAAATTAATTAAAATTAATAGTATTGAACAATCATAAAAGTATTTGATAAAAAATAACTAAATGAAAAAAGAAATTAATGAAGAACTAGGTCTTAATTATGAGCTTCTCTGCGAATTAACATCTACACTAGACAAACCCATTCAAATTGGCAAAACTCCTTTTGGCGAAAGAATTATTTATCCTGTGAGTGGAGGAACATTTGAAGGGCCAAAAATAAAAGGAAAAATACTTGCCAATGGAGGAGATTGGGTGTTGCGGTTAAGTTCTACAACCTCAAAACTTGATGTAAGAGTAGTTCTAGAAACTGAAGATGGCGATCTGATTTACACCTATTATGAAGGATTTATTCACATGAATTCTGATGGAACGTACTACTTTAGAACCAACCCTGTTTTCCAAACAAGTTCAAAAAAGTACAGTTGGTTAAACCACACCATAGCTATTGGAGTTGGAAAAATGATTAAAGGTGGGGTTAGTTATAGAATATATGCTATAAAATAATCCGCTTTTACCTCCTGTAATGTTGTTTTTTATTTCTAAATACTTGAAAAAATCAAAGGAAATAATTATCATTTATAACGTCAAAAAGTTAGATTTTCTATTTGTATTATTATTTGGTAACTTTAATATTTAAAAAATAACTCTTACTCTCAATAACAATTATCCAAAATTAATTTCATGAAAACACTCAAACTTCTTTTTATCTGTCTTCTTATCTTTCCAATTACCGTAAACTCACAAAAAAGAAAAAAGAAAATAAAAAAACCTGTTATTACTATAACTGACTCTTTATATCATGGGTTAAAATGGAGAAATATTGGGCCATTTAGGGGCGGTAGAAGTGTTACTTCAACTGGAGTTATTGGCAAACCTCACACCTATTATATGGGGTCAACAGGAGGTGGTGTTTTTAAAACTACTGATGATGGAATTACTTGGAAAAATATCTCTGACGGGGTTTTTAAGACAGGTTCTGTAGGCTCCATAGCTGTTTCTGAAAGTGATTCTAATATTATAGTTGTAGGAATGGGAGAACATGCTGCTAGAGGTGTTATGACTTCAATGGGAGATGGCGTATACAAATCTATGGATGCAGGAAAAACATGGTCTCATCTAGGGCTAGATAAAACGCGTCATATCTCAGACGTTGTCATTCATCCAACCAATCCAAATATCATATATGTTACTGCTCAAGGAGCACAATACGCTCCCTCAAAGGAGAGAGGTATCTACAAAACAACAGACGGAGGGAAAACCTGGAAAAATATTCTTTCTGTAAATAATACCACTGGAGCTTCTTCTTTATCAATGGACATGACAAATCCTCGTATTTTATACGCCTCTATGTGGCAGCACCAAAGATATCCTTGGGTGATGGAATCTGGGGGTGAAAATTCCGGATTATTTAAGTCTATAGATGCAGGAACTACATGGACAAAGATGAAATTAGGCTTACCAAAAGATTTTGGAAAATCTGGAATTTCTGTGTCTAGAGCAAATCCAGATCGAGTTTTTGCAGTCATTGAAGCCGCTGGTAAAAAAGGGGGGGTATACCGTTCAGATAATGCAGGGAAAACATGGAAACAAGTAAATAGTAATCGAGTTAATATTGCTAGATCTTGGTATTACATGGAAATATTTGCTGACCCTCAAAATGAAAATACAGTGTATGTTTTAAATGCGCCAGTTATGAAGTCTATAGATGGAGGAAAAAGTTTTTCAAATATTCCTGTTCCACATGGAGACAATCATCATTTATGGATAAACCCAACCAATAACAAAAACCTTATCAATTCTAATGATGGTGGAGCTAACATATCCTTCAACGGAGGAAAAAGCTGGAGCACTCAGCAAAACCAAGCAACATCTCAATTTTATCGAGTAATTACAGATAATCTTGTGCCTTATAATGTGTATGGCGGACAGCAAGATAATTCTGCAATTGGTATTGCTAGCCGAACCAATGATGGAGGTATCGACTGGAAAGATTGGTATTCTGTAGCTGGAGGAGAAAGTGCGTTTATTGCTTTTGATCCAGACGCTCCTGAATTGGTATATGGAGGCACTTATCAAGGAAACATTAGTACTTGGTCAAGAACATCAAGAGAACAAAAATCAATTAAAGAGTATCCAGAGTTAGGGTTAAGTATAGCTCCAAAAGATTCAAAATATCGATACAATTGGAATGCTCCAATAATTACCTCCCCTCACAACAGAACTACAGTGTATCATGCTGGAAACGTTGTTTTTAAAACCACCAACCAAGGAATTAATTGGACTATAGTAAGCCCAGATCTTACCAAAAATGAGGTAGATAAACATGGTCCAGGAGGGGCTCCATACACAAACGAAGCTGCTGGTGGAGAAAATTATAATACGCTTACAGCTTTAGTAGAATCTCAGCACGAACAAGGTGTTCTGTATGCTGGTAGCGATGACGGACTTATACACATTACAAAGAATGGTGGAGAAAGCTGGGAGAATATTACACCTCCTGGAATTAAAGATGGTATTATAAATAGTATAGATATTTCTCAACACAACGCTGCAACTGCCTATGTGGTAATTATGAGATACAAATCTATGGACTTAAACTCACACATCTTTAAAACCAATGATTATGGGCAAACTTGGACTAAAATTATAAACGGTTTAAATGACCCTAATGGTTTTGCAAGAGTAGTTAGGGCTGATAAAAAGCAACAAGGATTATTGTATGCTGGAACAGAAACTGGATTATATGTTTCAAATGATGATGGTGCATTTTGGCAGCGGTTAAAGTTAAATTTACCAGTAGTAGCTATCAACGATTTAATTATCCAAGATAATGATTTAGTGGCCGCAACTTCGGGAAGAGGGTTTTGGATTTTAGATGATTTAGGGGCGCTTCAAAATAACAGTAGGTATTCAAAAGCTATTGAAATGGTAACCCCAAAAGATACCTATCGTATCTTCGGAGGAAACTCGAAGGCTGTTGGGCAAGGGCAAAACCCTAGAAGTGGAGTTACCTTTGATTATTATTTAAACAACAATATTGACTCCTTAACGCTAACCTTAGATGTTTTGGAAAATGATAAGGTGATAAGAACCTATACCAATAAGAAAAATTCTAATTTTAAATCATGGCCAGGAGGCCCATCAAAACCTCAGATCTTACCTTCAAAAAAAGGAGTTAACCGTTTTACTTGGGATTTTAGAAGAGCCCCATTACCATCTATACATAAAGTATTCATTTTTGGAGGCTTGGCCGGCTCTAGCGTGGCCCCCGGAAAATATACTTTAAGAATGACATTAGGAGATATTATCTCTGAAACTGAGATAACTATTCTTCCAAACCCAAAAGTTATTTCAAGTTCTGAAGATTTTATAGCGCAACAAAAGATGCTAGTTTCTATAGAAAATACTGTCAAAGAAATGCATGAGTCTGTGAACCAAATGCGTTCTGCAAAAACACAGCTTAGCCACTATGCTAAGCTTTTAAAAGACTCAAAAAATGCAGATTCTTTGTTAGAAAAAGGGAAGGAATTAACTAAGCGCATTAATAGCTGGGAAGAAAACCTAATACAGGCAAAGCAAAAAACTTTTCAGGATGTTATTAATTTTAACAATAAGTTAAATGCTCAATTAATCCAGCTAAAAAGTTATATAGATCAAGCAAACCCAAAGGTTACTAATGGTGCTAAAGAACGATTTAATGATTTAATGAAAGACTGGCAAGTGTACAAAAATGAACGTGATACTATCATTAATACTGAAATGCAAACTTATAACAGTCTTTTCAAAACATTAGCCATTCCTGCGCTTATTCTAGATGAAAAACAATAAACGTTTATGATGTAATTAGCTTTAAATTTATTTACTATCTTGGCTACCACATAGTCATAATCACTATAAATAATTAACCCTAAAAAAATACAAAAAATGAAGGAAAACACAGAATTAATGGCCGAGGCTAGAGCATCTCTCTCAGGAAACTGGGGACTAGCAGTGGGTACTTTTTTGGTATATATTATAATAGTTGGATCTATTCAACTTATTCCTACTATAGGGGACGTTCTATTCCTTTTTATTGCTGGCCCCATATCGGTTGGTATTAGTATATTTTCTTTGAGTTTATCTAGAGGAGAAAACGCACGACTAGAACAAATTTTTGAAGGTTTTAGGAATTATGGCACTACCTTAGGCGCCTATCTTTTAATGGTTGTCTTTATTATTCTTTGGGCATTGTTGTTAATAATTCCTGGAATAATTGCAGCTATTGCTTACTCACAAACCTTTTATATTTTAGCAGAAGATGACACCATTGGTTCAATGGACGCGCTACGAAAAAGTAAAGAAATGATGGATGGTTATAAATGGAAATACTTCTGTTTAGGATTGCGTTTCATCGGTTGGGCTCTGCTTTGTGTTCTAACACTAGGTATTGGTATTTTATGGCTAAGCCCCTACGTACAAGTTAGCTATGCAAAATTTTATGAAGATGTAAAAAATAATCAAGCAGTAAGCTAATACCTGTTCTACATAATTAATTTTTTTAATGATGAATTATAAAGAATTAATCACATTTTCAATTATTCCTTGGATAAATGTTTTGATGCTATATGCGTTAAACTTTTTTAAAATTGAATATACATTAATTGGAGTTTATCATGAATTAACCATGTTACCCTCTTTACTTTTGGGATGTATTTTTCCATTACTATTAGTAATTAAATTTTTTAGAAGTTTTTAATATTAAGCTAAAAAAACCAGATAATAACTGTGCTATTTATTCAAAAGTTGAAAACTTTTTTAACTTCTATCTCATACTTTTGTTATGACTCATATTATAAAAAATGATACGCTAGAGGTTGCCATTGATTTACCATTAGAAAACTATGAAGGTTCACGATTTGATTGGACTGGAAAAATTTCTTCTGTCAAATTTAAGAGCCTTCCTCTAACTACTATTGAAGATACAGGATCTAAAGATGTCAATTTTTTAGGAAAAGGGCTTTACAACGAATTTGGAATTACGAGTCCAATAGGTTTCGAAGAAACCCCTATGGGCGGGTGGTTTCATAAAATAGGTGTTGGCCTTCTCAAGAAAGAACACAAAAACTACCTTTTTCATAGAAATCATCTCATAAAACCAGCTAATTTTGATATTACTTATGAGGGTCAAAAAATAATAATTGTTTGTAAGTCAGAATCTGTAAACGGCTATTCATATATACTGAAAAAAGAAATTACGGTTTCTGAAAATAGCTTTACTATTGATTATTCTCTACATAACACAGGCGAAAAAAAAATTATTACAGATGAATATGTTCATAATTTTATGGCGATTAATAACGCTCTAATAGGTGAAGACTATACGCTAAAATTTCCTTTCCAAATAAATCCATCACTTTTTGACGAAACTGTAAATAGCGAGAATAAAGTTGAAATAGGTCTTGATAGCATCACCTTTAATAAAACTCCAAAACAACAATTCTACTTTGGTAATCTTACTGGAGGAGAAGAGCTAAAGGCTGAATGGATATTAACAAATCTAAAAGCCAATGTTGGCATAAAAGAAATTGGGAGTTTTAAAACAGACAAAGTAAACTTATGGGGCTGGGGTCATGTAATTAGCCCGGAATTATTTTTTAAAATTTCAGTAAACCCTAAAGAAAGAGTTGAATGGTCTAGAGCGTTTAATTGTTTTTTTGACTAACATTAGCCTTTTATAAAACTCATCAAAAAAATCATTTAATATAAATTCATTAAATTTAATAAGTAATAATCTTTTACCACTTTCAAAATTCTAAAATTTAATACTATTTAGTTAATCGTAAATAAAACTAAAAAAATAATAAAATGAAAGATAACGTTGACAAAATAATTAAGAATCAACAAACAAAGATTGGCCTATATATCGATTATTTAATACAGTTTCTAATTTTATTATCCATCATTTCTTTTACAGTAGAGACCTTACCTGGTTTAGATCAAAAAACAATAGTTTTATTAAATACATTTGAATTGGTTTCTGTTATAATATTTAGTTTAGAATACCTTATTCGTATTTATACTTCAGACAAAAAACTAAAATTTATTTTTAGTTTTTACGGAATTATCGATTTATTAGCCATTCTTCCTTTTTACTTATCTTTTGGATTTGATTTAAGATCAGCCAGGATACTAAGATTTCTAAGGCTCTTTAGGATTATTAAATTAGTTAGATATAATAAGGCAATTAGTCGATTTTCTATTGCCTTCAGAATGATTAAAGAAGAACTTACCATGTTTAGTGTTGTTTCTTTAATTCTTATTTATATTTCTGCTGTAGGAATTTATTATTTTGAAAATGCGGTTCAACCAGAAGCATTTTCCTCTATATTTTCTAGTTTATGGTGGTCTGTAGTAACACTAACAACTGTTGGTTATGGAGATGCGGTTCCAATAACTATTGGTGGTAGAATATTTACATTTATTATTTTAATGATTGGTCTTGGGATCATAGCTATACCCTCCGGAATGATTTCTTCTGCACTTACAGAAGCAAGAGATTTAGAAAGAGATAAAGAGTAAGCTTTGTTTATTTATTTTAATACTATTATTCAAAAAAGAATAATTAGATAATAATAGAAATTCGGTATAATTTTTTTAAGAGTAAAAAAAACCATAAATTTATAGAATACATATAATTTAATTCTGTCTATGCATGCCGCTTTAAAACTCAAAAAAGGTAACAGTAAAAAAGAGTCTTTTGAGGAGGTGTCATCAAAAAAAAACAATGATGCTGGTATTCAATCAGAAGGTACTAGCTCAAATGAAATACAACAACTTCAAACCCTATCAGACAAGAGTCAACAAACTTCAGGTGTTAGCCAATTACAAGAAATGGCAGACCAATTTAACACCTTAGACCAGTCTTCAGAGCATCAAGAAAATAATTCAACTTTAAACAATTCAACAATTCAACGACAAATAACACTTGAAGGGTTTCAGGAATCAACAAAAGATCAAATAAAAAAAAGAGGTGCTGGGGTTAAAAAAATAGATGCTTTAGTTTGGAGATATGAAAAGCTTACAAAAGAGGGGGCTGAAGCCCAAGAAAGGTATTCTTCATTATTATCTATCGAAAAACTGATAACTAATTGGAATGAAAAGCATAAAAATGATAAAATAGGGGGAAGAGTAAAAAAACTTGAAGCATATTTAGAAACAATTGCCTCAGAAAAAGATCATGTTAAATCTGAAATTCGAGATAGTGAAGAAAATAATGATATAATTTCTACTTCCACGAGTATTATATCCAACTATTCCAAGCCTGAAGGTGTTAACGATATTGAAGAAGGCATCGGTTCATTTGATCAGCAAGATATAGAGACATCCATGAAATCTCAAGTTTCTCCAAAGAAGAAAAAAACAGGAGATGAAAAACTTGAGGAAAAAAAAGATAAAGGTCTTGGAAAGTCTCTAAAAGGTGTGGTAATGAATATACAAAAACACCACGGCCAAATGGATCAGTTTGATACCTTTATAAAAGGAGATGCTGCTGTAAATTCTTATTATAGTGATGCTGCTGAAGAAGTAGAATCTGGAGATGAAACCACAGCACTTTATGAACAAGCTAAAGGAACGTATCTTTCAAAGATGCATAATAAAGTCTTGAACACAAAAGAAAAAGGGTTTAAAAAATCTAAATTAAAAAATTACAAAAATAGTTCTTTGCGTGATGCTAAAAAAAGTGACACTTTACTAGCTAAAGCTAAAGATGCTGATGGAATGGCACAAGCGTATTATGTTCAACACTATAAGCTTGGAAATATCAGTGATAATATAGTTAAACGTGAAGACGAAGTGCATCATCAAATGTTGAGCAGAAGGTCAAAGTTAAGAGAAGAACAAAGAGCCAATTATGTAGATGCGAAAAACCTTCTCTATGAGGTAAGAGATAACAGAAAAAAAATGCAAGAAAGACGAGATGGTCTTCGAGCAGAAGGAAGAGTTGTTACTATAGGTGGTGCCATATGGAATGCTGTAAAATTTGGTACTGTAGCTGGCGGAATTAAGTTTTTATCTTTTGGTACAAAAAAGTTTGTTCCTAAAAAAGATGGAAGAGGAAAAGTAAGTGATGAAAAATTTGATTTAGACTTAGAAACCGGGAAATCAGAAAGAAGAATTGATGACGGACCTTGGGTTCAAAGCTTAGCTCATCAAATGAAAGATATAATGGCAGAGTTTTGGGCAAAAATAAAGAAGAGATCAAAAACAATTTGGGGTAAAATTTCTGCTGCTCTTGGCTCTTTCAAAAAATTTGTAGAATTGGCTAGAGGAGTCTTTTCTGCAACCGCAACTTGGCTTGGTGGCTTAAGTATTCTTCTTCCCCCAATGGCCACTGTATTTGCCCCTATTAGCGCCTTCCTTTCTTGGTTATCATCAATCTTCAAAGGAATTAATATTGGAGCAACTGCTTTGAAATTAGTTGCAGACGGTATTGCAAACCTTACTAACTCTGACCCAAGCTTGTTTACTGAATTAAGAGGTGAATTATACGGGAGTGTTGCTAAAGGAGCCTCTGAGGGCACATCTCTTGGGGCTAATCAAGCCTGGTCAAACGGTAGAAAAACACTAAATAATCGCAATCAAGGAGAATATGTTCAATCTGATTTAGACAGAATAAGAAACATAGGAAACGGTCCCGATGAATCTGTCAAGACGGAACTTGATAGAACAACTGTTATAGACAAAGAATCTTCGGCTAAAAATAATTTATTTGGTCATAAATATGAAAATAGAATTTCAAAAACTGGTCTTGGCGAAGATGCGCCAAAAGGAGAACTAGAAAGGTTTAAATCTATGAGCGCTAAAGATCAAGAAGCAGAATTAACTAGTATAAATGATGAAATTAATAGAAGTGAACACTGGGGAGGTGCCAGCAGCGTTTCTAAAGAAGAGTTAAATCAATTAAAGTTAAAAAAGAATTTATATGAAAATTATGAAAATACAAATAAAACAGGAGATGATATTGGTTATGTAATTGGTGACGTAACTACTGATATTGGCTCAGATGTTTTATTAAATGTATTGCCAACTGTTGGTAATGAAAGTATGGACAGAAACGATGTAAATTATAACCAAGATTATGACGGTCAACAAACGGGTAAAAACACCAAAGGACAAAAAGAAATAAACATTAAAGACGCGGCCAAAAGAAAGCGATTAAAAGATGCATTACGAACACTTGAAGAAAAAGGTCATGAAAAAGCGAAAGGCTTACAGGAGAAATTAAACCTATTTAAATCCCCACCAAGTTTACCTGAACTATCTGAAGTTACTGAAAGTGATAAAAAAGCAAGAGAGGAATCCAATAACATGTCCAAAGAAATGCCTGGTGTTATTGATAAAGCAAAAGAATTGGCAAAAGGAGGAACACATTCATAGAAAATATTCTCTTTATAAAAAATTTATTTTTTTGAGTTTGAAAAGTGATATTAAAGTTGAACAAAAAGAAGCATCAATAGAAGAATCATTACTTAATCAATGTGATTTCAGCTTTCAATCAATCATAGATACTATGAATTTTTGGCCTAAAAGAGAACAGGAATTGGCAAATAAAAACCTATTTAATTACAGAACTGTTCAATTAGAACATACAACTAATTAAATTAATTTAGTATATTGGTAACATCTAATTCTAGATTAAATGTATGGCTGCTCAAAAAGGACTTGTAAAAAAAAAAGAGGTAAAAAACTCATCTCAAGAGAGTCCATTTCAACCCCAAAATGACTTAGCGGTTCAATTAATGGACAATCGTCCTGAAGCCATACAACTACAACAAATTCAAGAGTCTGCAGATAATGGCATACTTAATGATGAAATAGCTCAATTACAAGCTACAGCCGACGCTTCTAGCACTTCAACAGCACCTTTTCAATTTAAAGAAAATAATACCGGACTTCCAGATAATCTAAAATCGGGAATGGAAAATCTTTCTGGAATGTCTTTAGACCATGTAAAAGTACATCGAAATTCAGATAAACCAGCAGCAGTTCAAGCGCATGCCTATGCCCAAGGTTCAGATATTCACCTAGCTTCTGGCCAAGAAAAACACTTACCTCATGAATTGGGCCATGTAGTACAACAAACAGAAGGCAGAGTAAGACCAACAACTTCTGTTAACGGCATGGCAGTAAATGATAGCACAACTCTAGAAAAGGAGGCTGATAGCATGGGGGCGAGGGCTTTACAACGAGTCAGCAAAAACAATTCTTCAGCTCTTGAAATAAAAGATAAAATTGTTAATAATTCACCGGTACAAAGAGTAGAAGCAACACCAGCGACAAAGGCCTCTAAAGGTGCTGCTTCAAAATTAGCTGCTATGAAGAGGATAAGAGAAGCAAGAAAATTAGCAAGACC
>OJFP01001280.1_pt1 | contig 13079 bp, 11 predicted proteins | sample 1594141 | NCBI WGS metagenome assembly OJFP01 (sample SAMN05416843, study PRJEB24817) | seawater metagenome | isolation source: Sea water | place: Canada:Atlantic | collected 2013-07
GCGTCAGATGTGTATAAGAGACAGGGTCAGCAACGTGCAGATTCACCCAACGGATAAAGATGGCGAGCTGGAAGTGGACTGCAGTTTCATGCTCTACCGCAGCCGCCTGGAAAGAGACGTCGATATCTTCGTCGGCGGCCGCCGAGATCTAATCCGCCGAGTCGATACTCCCATTGGTTGGCAGATAGTCAAACGGGTCATAGCGCTGGACCAGACCACTGTTCTCGCTAGTAATCTGAGTATTTTCTTTTAGGGGTTGTCGTTGTTGTCCGGGTAAAATGGACCGTTAGTGGCGGTGAGCCCGCGTTAATATTGATTTTGAGTATGGCCCAGCCTGAATGAAGTCGGGGTTGTCAGTTTTTCGTGAAGGCATGGGTTGTCTGAAATCGTTGTCGGTAACCGCGAAATGCCGGTTTGATGCGTGATTTTAAAAACTGATCACTGTATTTTTTATAATTTATTTCGCGAAATGACCTGTGTGGCGCTATGCGTAAAAGAGATGCTTCGTGACAAATGAAATAATATTTTATACGCAACTGTCCTCTATCGTGCTGTTTGTCTGCACCCTTTTTTTCCTTTATCGAGTTTTGGTCAGTCAAAAAGATGCGACGATTCAGCTACTAAAAGAAAAAAATAGTTTTATTGAGAGGCAATTAGTCGAAGCCTCTAAATTTAGTCCAGATGCGTTGGCAAAATCACTTTCTGACCGGGTCAGATTGCTTAATGAAGAAATTGTTCGCCTGGCAAAGGATAAAGAAAATAATCAAGAAAAAATAAATAATAAAGAGAAAGAATTGGATGAGATAAGAAAAGAGGGAGAGGAGCTCAGTCGTAAAATTTCTAAAGCTCATGAATTAATGCAAGAATTTTTTTGTCCGACGTGTGGGGAGGCAATGGCAGAAAGGGGATATGAATCTGAAAGTGTCGATTATCAAGGGCAAGAGCTGGATGTGGAACATGAATATGTGCTTTATAAATGTGGGCTTATGGTGGTTGATGGTGAAGAAATTCGGGAATGTGCAGGTCTCGGTGCTCGTCCGTAATCAGTTATACCTAATCAATACACCTGACTAGGCTTTCAAAATGGAGACGCAATATGTATTTCATAAGCTCCCTTAGGCGTAAGAATATCCGATGATAAATAAGATACAGTGCTGGTATAAAGGAGAAACAAAAATTTCTGATATACCGGGTATTATCGGTGTATGGCAGGAATACCATTGGTCCGCAAAAATAGCTCGCACACTTGTTCACTTTTATTTGTCCCATTGGAAATGGTTGTGGTCCTTCTCTGCAGCCCTCCTGGCTCTTTATATCGCATATTTGGAGTTGCCAATATAGGAAAAGAGTCAGTTTTAATAAGCAAGGGTTATGAGTGGGCAGACAACGTTTGATGGCTTAATCCCTTCATGAAAACTGGTATGTCTCCATTTATCTATGCGTTAACTATTACATTATTTTTATAAAGGTAATCCCATGGAGTGGATGAAATTAGCAGGTGCGATAGGAATTGGAGCAATTGTTACGAAACTTCTGGATATCCTTTGGTTGCAGAATGCTGTAAGAGAGTCGGAAAAACGGAGATGGTTAAGAGATAGAAAATTTGAGGTCTATTCTGATTTGGTTAGAGAATTACTATCGCTAGGACGAAGAAGTGATTTAAGAAATGACCCATTTGAAGGGTATGCACTGGCCGCTCATGCTATTTTAATAACCGAAGACGACAGTTTAGCAAGTGATATTGAACTTTTTTTTACCTGGCAGGCGAATATCTTTAAGGAAGCTGCGAAGCTCGAGAATGATCCAACAAAAAAACCAAAAGAGGAGATAGAAGGAGCTTACCAAGAGGTGTATAGCGAATCTCGTAGGCTAGTTAAAGAATTGAGAGGCTCACTACATGACGTATAAAAATGAGATTGCGCCCAAGGTCGCTCATTTTGTTATCTGGAGGGTGCCTGGAGCGGAGTGCCGCTTAGCTAAGCGTTAAATAGTATTAGGAGGGGACCGTGGACACTATGTTGCAACTAGTACAAATCGCCTTTTACATCACTATTGCGACAGTGGCCGTAATGACGTTTCTCAAAGCAAAACGCGGTTTGTTAAACTCCGTAAATACTGAATATCAGAAGAAAGTATTAGATCGATTAGCCAATTTGTCCGAAGAAATTTATGAAGAATTTGATCCGTCGTCAAATAAGTATTGGGCTAAAGAGCGAGCTGCTAAAGAAGTTCTTGAAAGAATTCACGAGGAAATAAAACCGTTTAAGCACGAAATTATAACAAGTAAAGAAATCGGAGTTGGAAAGCCTATGCCAAAACGCTGGGAAGAACTTCGGTCGTATTTGGATAAAATAAAGTCAGACCCATTTATACCTCATGCCATTAGATATTCTGTCGCAACACTATTAGAAAAAAGAGTAGAAACTATATTTCTTTCCTATGTAGAGGAACTGGACGCTTATTTTGATGGGCTTAAGGAAGGAAAGTATTGGAGCACCTTAGAGGATAATGAAGGTTGGTTTCATAACAAAATCAACGAGAGACTCTATGCCAACAATTGTGGTATTTCACAAGTAGAAGAAGCTGCGCATGAAATACGGAAGGAAATTCAAGATTACTTTCAGGCATTCGATCCAATTAAATAGCACAGCTAGCAAGCCGCTCTTATCAGATATAAACTACGATCCGCTCCTTTTTTCTGAACAACGTTTTTGTTAGGTATGCAAAAAAGCGGAGGAATAACATTAAAGTGAAAAGCAGGGGTTCAGTCTTGCAGTCATGTCTTTAGGTAGCTAGACCCGAGCCAGTAACAGCGCCTGTAGCGGTGGTAGCTATGCGGCCTCGGTAAAAAGCGACACCTACACGGTTGAATGATCCAACGATGCCATGGTCTACTGATCCAGTATGAAAAAACTCGCTAATCTCACTAGGCGGTACTTAGGCCTTAACTCGGTATCCAGCCGTCGGCGCTTATGGGTGCTGATGCTGGTTGTGCTGTTGCCGGTGAACCCGGCCATGGCAAAGTGGCAGCTGGCAACTGTCGGTATGCCGATGCAGCACTGTGAGCAGAGTGCTGAGGCAATGGCCGGGACTGATGGTGAAATGGATCACCATGCGCACCACGTTGCGACCACTGCTCAAATAGATCAGGCTGTCGATGCGGTGGATGGACAGCAGGAGTGCTGTGGGCAGGCTGGTTGCGGTGACTGCTCTATTGGCTCCAGCGGTCTGTTGCAGAAGCTGCCGAACCCATTATCCATTCATCATCGTTTTGCCAGTTCATCCCTCCTTACGCGCTCTGTCGAGGCGTTTTCTATTCTGCTTTATCGCCCACCCATATCCGCTTAACTGAGGATAGGTCCGCCTGTTAAACGGCGGATTGATGGTGGGGCGACCGTTTGCCCCTGTCTGTTTTAGTCGGTAATTGTCTCTGACGAGGCCCGGCGACTGATATAAAAACCGTTGATTACATTGATTGTTAATTAGCGGTTTTGGGGGCGTGATCTTGCGTAACCTGAACAAAGGTATGGTTGAGGTGGGCCGGCGGTGCTGGCGTTGGTTTAGTCAGGGTCTGTCGGTGATGTTGGCTGTTAGTCTGCCGGCTGCGTTGCCACTCCAGGCGGCAGAAACAGGCGGGGACGATCCGGCAGTTAACCAGTTGCGGATGGACGATGCGGTGGTCCGGGCGTTACAGGACAACCCCGATCTGGCGCAGATGCAGGCGCGCTATCAGGCGTTGCGGGAGATTCCCAGTCAGCGCGGGGTGCTGCCCGATCCGGTCCTTAGCGTAAACGCGATGAACCTGCCCACGGATACCTTCCACGTTGGGCAGGAAGCGATGACGCAGATGCAGGTCGGTATTAGTCAGGCGTTTCCGTTTCCCGGCAAGCTGGCCCTGCGTGAGCAGATTAGTGAACTGACCGCCGACGCTGCAGGACATGGGTTTGAAGAGACCCGTATTCGTCTGGTGCGGGACGTGAAACGTAGTTGGTGGCAGCTTTTTTACCTGGATCGTGCGCTGGATATAGTGCAGAGCAATCAGGCACTGCTGCGCAATTTGGTCCAGGTCGTACGAACCAAATATGAGGTGGCCGATGGTCGCCAGCAGGATGTGCTGCTGGCGCAGCTGGAGCTATCGAAACTCATCGATCAGCAGTTAGACCTGAAAGCCCTGCGGCGGCGTCAGGCGATTCAGCTAAACCGCTTGATGGCTGCCCCGGCCGATTCAACCCTGCGATTGCCACTGAAAATTAACGAATCGCTGCCGGAGCTGGCATCGGCTGAACGGCTGTTACAACGTGCCGAGGTACGGCGACCCTTGTTGCAGCAGTTGGAGAGTCAGGTAGGGTCGGCCCGGTCTCAATTAGATCTGGCCAATAAGGATTACTACCCGGATTTTAAACTGGGCCTTGCCTATGGCGAACGGCGCGGAGAGGCTGCGGGCGGGGCGTCGCTGCCGGATCTGCTTTCGGTGATGGTGAGCGTTAATCTGCCGATCCATACCAGTCGGCGTCAATCCAGTGCGGTAAAGCAGCGCACCCACGAACTTAGCCAGTCTCGTTACCAGCTCGAAGATGAGCTTGGCCGTGTGCGGGCGGAGGTTCTGCAAGCGGTCACCGATTATGAGCGAGCACGCCAGCAGTTAACGCTGTTTAAGGGCGGCATTATTCCGCAGGCAGAACAGACGGTGGCGTCCATGCGCGCCGGCTATCAGGTCGATGAAGTTGATTTTCTCAACCTGGTGCGCAGTCAGATCACCCTTTTTAATTATCAGTTGCGCTATTGGCAAATGTTAACCGAGGCCAATCAGGCGCTGGCTCAGCTGGTCGCGGCCGTTGGCGAGGAAAATATCGATGAATAAAACAAGGGTGTTGGTTATTTTGATCGTACTGATTGGCGGCTTTGGCGGCGGTTACTGGTTTGCACAGCAATCCACCAGCGCGCCGGCAATGGCCCCGGCAGCGGCGAATGAACCGCTGTTTTATCGTAACCCGATGAACCCGGAGATCACCTCACCGGTGCCGGCCCAGGACTCAATGGGTATGGAGTACATCCCCGTCTATGCCGACACGCCGAGTACCGCCGGGGGTAAGGATGCCAGCGGCACCGTCACCATCGACCCGGTGGTGGTGCAGAACATTGGCGTGCGGACGGCCAAAGCGAGCCGGCAACCACTAAGTCGAACCATTCGTGCCGTGGGCCGGGTGGATTATGACGAGACACGGATGACTCGACTTCACCCGAAAGTTAACGGCTGGATCGATGAAGTTCGCATCGATAAAACCGGCCAGCCGGTGGCCGATGACGAAATTCTGTTAAGCGTCTATTCCCCCAAGCTGGTTTCCACTCAGCAGGAATACCTGCTGGCGCTGAATAACCTGAGCGCCCTTAAAGACAGCTCGTTTGACGATATAAAACGAGGTGCGCAGGAGCTGGTGCAGAGCGCTCGCCAGCGGTTAACCCTGCTGGATGTGCCGGAGCATCAAATACGCGAACTGGAGCAGAGTCATGAAATTAAAAGGACCCTGCATCTCCATAGCCCGACCGCGGGGACGGTGATTCAAATCGGTGCTCGCCAGGGACAGTACGTGACCCCGAACACCGAGCTTTACCGGATTGTGGACCTGGCGGAGGTTTGGGTCTATGCCGACATCTATGAAAACGAGCTGCCCTGGGTGAAGGTGGGCGATGCGGTGGAGATGACCCTGGCCGGGGCTCCCGGCAAAACCTTTGTCGGTGAGCTTGCTTACATCTACCCCTACGCCGAGGCGAAAACCCGCACTACGAAAGTACGGCTGGTTTTTGAAAACAGTGACCGCCTGCTACGGCCGGATATGTTTGCCAATGTGCTGATTCGGGGCGCCCCCACCGATGCATCAGTGGTGATACCGGCAGAAGCGGTGGTGCGCTCCGGTCGCCGTAACCAGACCTTTGTGGTTCGGGAGTCGGGCAAGTTTGAGCCAAGGGTGCTAACCCTGGGGCTTGAATCCAACGGTCAGGTTGCAGTGCTCGCCGGGATAGAGGCCGGGGAGGAGGTGGTTACCTCCGCCCAGTTTCTGATCGATTCGGAATCGTCGTTACGGGAGGCGGCGGCAAAAATGATGGAAGCCGCCCACGAACCGACTGAGCATAACCACGCCGCGCCACCGGCAAAGCCAATAGAAACCAGCGACGATAAACCCGCCGGTGGCCACGCTCATCATGCAGGGCATGGCCATGATTAACGCCATTATCAATGGTTCGTTGCGCAACCGCTTTATGGTGCTGATCGCCACCCTGGTGATCGCCCTGACGGGTCTCTATGCCTATAAAAACGTGGCGCTGGATGCGATCCCAGATCTTTCCGATGTTCAGGTGATTATCTTGACCAAGTACCCGGGGCAGTCGCCCCAGGTGGTTGAAGATCAGGTCACCTATCCCCTGACCACGGCCATGCTCGCCGTGCCGGACACTAAAGTTGTGCGCGGCTATTCGTTTTTTGGAATCTCGTTCGTTTACCTTATTTTTGCCGATGGGACCGATATCTACTGGGCTCGCTCCCGGGTGCTGGAATCCCTGAATCAGGTAGGTGGTCGACTACCGTCGGGCGTTACCCCCACGCTGGGACCGGATGCCACCGGTGTTGGTTGGGTGTACGAATATGCGCTGGTTGACCGCAGCGGACAGCACGATCTGGCCGACCTGCGTTCCCTGCAGGACTGGTACCTGCGCTATCCCCTGCAAACCGTGGATGGCGTAGCCGAAGTTGCCTCGGTGGGCGGTTATGTCAAGCAGTATCAGGTCGAGGTGGATCCCAATGCGCTGCAGCGCTATGGCATTACGCTTGACCGAATCAAGTCTGCGATTCAGTCCTCCAATCGTGCGGTGGGGGGACGGCTGATAGAAATGGCTGAAACCGAATATATGGTTCGCAGCAGCAGCTATATCGATTCGATTGAAGACCTAAAAGCGATTCCCGTGGCCGTCGACGGTAGCGGCACTCCCGTGCGGCTCCAGGATGTGGCGAATGTCCAGATCGGCCCCGAATTGCGGCGTGGCCTGGCCGAGCTGGGTGGGGAAGGGGAAGTCGCCGGCGGCGTGATCGTAATGCGTTACGGTGAAAATGCCCAGACCACCATCGCCGGGGTAAAAGAAAAATTAGAGGAGCTGAAAACCGGGCTGCCCCCCGGCGTAGAACTGGTCACCGTTTACGACCGCAGCGACCTGATCACCCGCGCGGTGGACAGTCTCACCCGCTCCCTGACCCAGGAACTGGTGATTGTCAGCCTGGTGGTTATGCTGTTTCTGCTGCATGTGCGGTCGGCACTGGTGGTGATTGTTACCCTGCCACTGGGAGTGTTGATGGCCTTTCTGGTCATGCGATTTCAGGGGCTGAACGCCAACATCATGTCCCTCGGCGGCATTGCCATCACCATCGGCACCATGGTCGATGGGGCGATTGTCATGGTTGAAAACGCCCATACCCATCTGGCCAGCGCGAAGGATGACAAGGGCCGGGAACTGACCGACAGTGAACGCTGGCAAACCATCGGGGAATCCTGCCGCGAGGTAGGTCCGGCGCTATTTTTCTCCCTGCTGGTGATCACCGTTTCATTTATTCCCATTTTTACCCTGCAGGCGCAGGAAGGGCGCATGTTTAGCCCGTTGGCCTTTACCGCCACCTATGCAATGGCCGCTGCCGCGATTCTGGCGGTCACCCTGGTGCCGGTGATCATGGGGCTGTTTATGCGCGGCCGCATTATCAAGTCGGAAAAAAACCCGGTAAACCGGCTGTTACACGCGCTACACACCCCCGCATTGCGGCTGGCGATGCGCTGGCGGGGGGTAACCCTGGTGCTGGCAGTGCTTGTGATCGGCATCACTGTCTATCCCTATTCCCGATTGGGCAGCGAGTTCATGCCGCCCCTCGACGAAGGGGATATTCTCTATATGCCCACGACCTTTCCGGGTATTTCCATCACCAAAGCCCGCGAACTGCTGCAGCAGACCGACAAAATCATCGCGAGTTTTGACGAGGTGGATCAGGTGTTCGGCAAGGTAGGCCGCGCCGAGACTGCCACTGACTCGGCACCGCTGTCGATGATCGAGACCACGGTGCGCCTGAAGCCCCGGCAGGATTGGCCTGATCCCAGCAAAACCACCCGCGAACTGATGGCAGAAATGGATCAGGCGATCCAGTTCCCCGGCCTGGCCAATGCCTGGACGATGCCGATCAAAACACGTATCGATATGCTTTCCACCGGCATTAAAACGCCGGTCGGCATCAAGGTGTCCGGGTCCGACCTGACGGTGTTGCAGCGGTTATCGAAAGAGATCGAGGAGGCGATGAAATCCCTGCCGGAGACTACCTCCGCTTTTGGCGACCGAGCAGTGGGCGGCTACTACCTCGATTTTGATATCAGCCGCGAAAGCGCGGCTCGCTATGGCCTCACCACCGGCGCGGTACAGGAGGTGATCCAGGGTGCCATTGGTGGCATGAACGTAACCGAGACCGTTGAAGGGCTGGAGCGCTATCCGGTAAACCTGCGTTACCCCCGAGAGTTGCGCGATGATCTGGAAAGCCTCAACCGGGTATTAGTCCCCACCCCCACTGGCGCACAGGTTCCGCTGGCCCTGCTTGCAGACATTGAAATGCGCCGTGGTCCGCCGGTAATCAAGAGCGAAAACGCCCGGCCCAACGCCTGGGTCTACGTGGACCTGTCCACGCCGGATATCGGCGGTTTTGTCAGCCGAGCTAAGCAGACGCTGGCAGAGCAGGTCGTTATCCCGCCGGGTTACAACATTACCTGGTCGGGGCAGTATGAATATATGCAGCGGGCGGCCCAGCGGCTGATGATTGTTGTGCCGGTCACCCTGGCCATTATTTTTATGCTGCTCTACCTCCATTTCAGTAATTTCATCGAGCCGCTGGTGGTGATGCTTTCAATACCCTTCAGCCTGGTCGGCGGCATCTGGCTAATTCATCTCCTTGATTACCAGGTATCAGTGGCCGTCGCCGTCGGCTTTGTCGCGCTGGCGGGTATGGCGGCAGAAATTGGCGTGCTGGTGCTGAGTTTTATCGACGTGGAAATAGCCCGATTGCGCGCCCGGGTCGGCGCGGCGCTAACCGTGGAGCAGATTCGCCATGCCGTCCATTCTGCAACCTCCCGGCGAGTACGTCCGGTGGCCATGACCGCACTCTCCACCATCGCCGGGTTAATTCCCATCATGGTCAGCGGGGCCACCGGATCAGACGTTACCCACCGCATCGCCGCTCCCATGCTCGGCGGAATGGTCACTGTGATGCTGCTTAATCTGCTGGTGCTCCCGGTGATATACAGCCTGGTGATCCAGTGGCGAGAAGCGTTGGGTAACCCTGCCCCAGCGCAAAGATCAGTGATTAATCAGGAGTCGTAATTGAAGTAGTGCTGCGTAAAAACGAGCTGCCTCTCCACGTCGGCGAAAATCTGGAAAGGCCGTTGGCAAATTTTAGCGAGATGTTGTTATCCTGCATTACCCCGGTTGGGAGTGCCAGGGTTCTCAGGTTGTCTGAGTCAGCAGCAGGGATGATTAGTCCACGCTCGGGAGAGGGGGCGGAACACTTTGACCAACCAATGGCGGGCTGCGCGGCCCTGGTTTAATGACTGCATCGACTAAACCGAGGCGATTTGCTCGCGTCGCCCTGGTTTCGTTGGCGGGCCTGGCTGTTCTGCCACTGCTGGCCTCATTCCTGATTCACGGTGCCGGGCTGTTCCTTGCCGACAAGGTGCGCTGGGGGCTGGCCATGAGCGAGCTTGAGGACGAAACCCCGCCAGCAGCCACCGTCGAGCTGCGTCACGGCAAGCGTGACGATCGACTCAAATTTCAGGGTGAGGATTCCCAGGAATCATTTCGTTCTGACGACATGATGGCCTATCCCACGCCGGACATTGACTACCAGCCGATTGCCCCCGACGTGGAGTATTTCCCCGATGCCGCGGTGCGGGATCGCAGCGACATCATCAGTATTCAGGCAGCGACGGTTGATCGCCAGTGGGCTAACCCGGTGACCGGGCGGCAGCCGCTAAATACGGGCTATGAGCGGTTGGTTGGTTCTTTCTCGCGGCATATTGAGGTGCTGCGAGAAGGCGGGCTGGACGTGGTTTTCGTGTTCGACTCCACCCATAGCATGGCCAGTTTCATTATTGAGGTTAAGCAGAAGATCGAAAACTTGTCATCGGCATTCAAAACTATCGTCCCGACCAGCCGCATTGGTCTGGTTGCCTATCAGGATGATGACGCCGAATCTCGTTTTATTACCCGCATGCAGCCATTAACCTACGGCACCGTCTCGCTGCAGGGGTTTCTGAGCGAGATGGAAGCCTGGGGCGGTACGGATCTGGAAGAGGCCGTCGATCTGGGTCTGAAAGTTGCGGTAGAAGAGATGGCCTGGAACGAAAAATCGAAAAAATTTATTTTGCTGATCGGCGATGCGCCGCCCCACGCCGAGGATATGCCCGACACCCTGGCGCTGGTGGAAAAATTCAGAACCCGCATGGGCGGGAAGGTGGCGGTCATTGATACCCGGCCAGTCGGCGTGGCCAAACGGGCCCTGGCGGAGCTGCACCTGCCGGAAGAGCTCCGGGATTTTGGCAGTGAGCGTCATAGTTACGATCTTGATAACAGCGCTGTGCTTGATGAGTTTCGTGCCATTGCCCAGGCCGGCGGCGGTGAGTCCGCCCGTTTACAGAACGATGAAAAGGTCATCGCCGATATGTTGTTGCTGGTATTTGGGTCGAAATGGCAGAACTACCTCGGCGAGTTTACCCGTCAGCTTTAAACAGACTCATTAGATCAGTCATGCCCCTCTGGTTTTAACGATGGAGTTGAAATGAAATCACCACAAATTAACCCGCCGATGCCGAGTTTGCTGGTTGCGCTATTGCTGGCATTGCCATTGGTGGCCAGCGCCGCCGATGACGACGAAACGGCAACAACCGTTGCCGCGCCGGATACCCTGCCGGTTCTTGAGGGTTCGGGGCCAGTCGATGATGGGTTACTGGCACCGGTCAGTATTGATCCGGCGGCATTTGATTCAGCCGCGGCGGTAATCCCGCCGCCAGACACCTCCAGTGCGGCGGAGCCAGAACGGTTACCGGAGATGAGCCTGTTTTCCCTTATCGATAAGGGTGGGGTGGTCGGCTACCTGATTATTCTGATCTCGGTGGTGGCGCTGGCGTTAATCATCGACTATCTGCTCACCATCCGGTTATCAAAAATATTGCCGGCCGATGATCTGGCCAGATTAAAAAGCATGATCGAAAAAAAGCAGTTTGATGACCTCGACCGGCTCGACAGTAATGACAACTCCTTCCTGGTGCGAGTGACCAGCGCCGGATTGCGCGAAGCCAATCTTGGTTATGACGCCATGATCAAGGCGATGGAAGACACCGCCGAAGCCCTCGCCAGTGGTATCGCCCGCAAAACCGAGCATCTCAACGTCATTGGTGCGCTGTCCCCCATGTTGGGGCTTCTCGGCACGGTACTGGGCATGTTGCAGGTGTTTAACGAAATTGCCATGACCCCCGGGGCCATCGAACCCCGGCAACTGGCCGAAGGTATTTTTCAGGCCCTGGTGACTACCTGTCTGGGTTTGATTGTGGCGATTCCGGCGCTCTACAGCTACGCCATTTTTCGTAATCGAGTGGATGAATTTACCGGCGAGGCGGCACTCGCCGCAGAACGGTTGATTGCGCCCTTTAAAAGCAGCGCCGGTTAAGCTTAATGCGAGCCTACCGAAAACGGCCCTGGGCGGCGCTGGTGGTGGATATGACACCGCTGATCGACGTGATTTTTCTGATCATTATTTTCTTTATTATTCTGATCAACTTTTCTCAGGTGCATATCCGTAACGTGGTGCTGCCCAACGCCAGCCAGGGCTATCAGAGTGATGACAGTAACAAGCAAAAAATGCTCATCACCATTAAGTCTAAAGATGAAATTTATCTTGAAGGTACGCAGATGTCGCTAGCCGATATGGGCCCGGCGATAGTCCGGAAACACCCCCGTGGCAGCGACGTAACCGCGTTGATGCGGGCTGACGAAGAGGTGCCTTATGAACTGATCAAGCTGGTAATGCTGAAGCTGGCGACGCTGAACATCGATAAAGTGCAGTTCGCCACGTGGGAAGGCGAACTCACCCCGCTGGCGGAATCGGTCACTGCCAATCCGCCTTTGGATCGGCAGGTATCGGAATGAAGCTTAAATTCCAGCAAAGTGGTGTAAAGCGCCGACTGGCGGTGAGCATGACCCCGTTGATCGACGTGGTGTTTTTATTGATGGTGTTTTTTTTAATGACCATCAATTTCGAAAAGCCCGAGCTGGTGCTCGAAAACCGCCTGCCTCAGTTGGGTGTCGAAGCCAGCGAAGATCCCAGCAAAGACTGGGAGACGGTTGAGTTGCACATTGAAATGGCCCGCCAGGGCGGACAACTTCGGTTATTTCTGGAGGAGCGTGCCCTCGATAGCTACGCGGAACTGCTCGACTACCTTGCGCTATTGCCTGATGACATTCTGGTCGTCATTGATGCCGCCGATGACGTGCCTTACAAACACGTTATCGGGGTCTACAACACCTGTCTGCAAGCGAGCAAACAGGAGATTGTGTTTAGCGTTGCCGGTTAGGTCATTGATACTTAGAACAATTTTGCAATTTCTGTTACCAGCCCTGTTGCTGGTCTTTAGCGGCGCGGTGGCATCGGCTCAACCCCTGACCACCGCGGCAGCGGTTAAGGCGCTGAAAAGCGATAAGGTTCAGTCGCTGCAACGCGCTACCAGCGTGCTTGCCACGCTGGAGGCATCGGTCAAACGGGCACTGGCGGCGAATAAACCCAATTACCCGTTGCAGGAAGCCTTGATTACCAGTGCCGGTGGGCTGGTGTCGCCGCTGTTTGAGCTTGCCAGTCAATCCGGCCAGAGCCAGCGTCGGAGTCAGGCGCTGTTTGTTCGCAATCAGGCAGTGCTAAACCGGGTGTTGGAGCATCATCAGCAGGTAATTCGTCATTATCAGGAGACTGTCTCTTATACACATCTCCGAGCCCACGAGACCTCTCTACATCTCGT
>OJFP01001321.1_pt1 | contig 12624 bp, 8 predicted proteins | sample 1594141 | NCBI WGS metagenome assembly OJFP01 (sample SAMN05416843, study PRJEB24817) | seawater metagenome | isolation source: Sea water | place: Canada:Atlantic | collected 2013-07
CGTCAGATGTGTATAAGAGACAGGGAGAATATCAACCTCTACGACCTGCTGCCGCTCTACCGGATCAACGAGTATGACGGCGGCTTTTATCTGGGCAAGGCTAACGTGGTTAGCCGCGATCCCAGTGATCTGGAAAACTTCGGTAAACAGAATGTGGGGATTAACCGCATTCAGTTCCATAGCAAGGATACTTTTACGCTGCTCAGTCCGCCGGTGCATGACCTGGGTCGGCAGATGCGCATTGCTGACGAAACGGGTCTGCCGTTAAAAATTGCGGTGATGCTGGGTAACCATCCTGCGATGGCCCTGTTCGCAGCCACGCCGATCGGTTATGACGAGTCGGAGTTTGAATACGCCTCGGCGATGATGGGCGCGCCGATGACGCTGACCGAATCGGGTAATGGCATGGATATTCTTGCCGAAACCGAGATTGTTATCGAAGCCGATTACCAGCCGGGTGAATATAAGATTGAGGGGCCGTTTGGCGAATTCCCCGGCAGCTACAGTGGTGTCCGTCGGGCGCCGGTGTTCAAGGTCACCGCCATTTCTCATCGTGATGATCCGATTTTCGAAAACATCTACATTGGCCGCGGCTGGACTGAACATGACACCCTCATCGGGCTCAATACCTGCACGCCGATTTATGCCGTGCTGAAAAAAGAGTTCCCCGAGGTGGAAGCGGTGAACGCCATGTATCAACACGGGTTGACCGGTATTATTTCCGTGCATCAACGATACGGTGGCTTTGCCAAAACCGTGGCCATGAGGGCATTAAGCACACCCCACGGATCCATGTACCTGAAAAACCTGATCATGGTCGACGCCGACGTTGATCCGTTTAATCTCACCGAGGTGATGTGGGCCCTGTCAGTGAAAACCCGTTCCGATGACGTCATTGTGGTGCCGGGTATGACGGGTATTCCCGTCGATCCTTCCTCGATTGTGCCGGGTAAAAGCCACAAATTGATTATCGATGCGACCACTCATGCCGCGCCCGATCCCATTGGGGTTGATAGCGCCATGGTTGAGCCGCCAGTGGGGGCGGATATTGACGCCCTGCAGCGGATGGTCAGTCAGTTACAGGAGGCGGTCGAATGAGCAGTTGTCCCCGGTGCGATAAAAGCAATTTACGTCTGGAGCACGAAGGTAAGGAACAGGGCGAAGTGGTCTGGTCGATTTTCTATTGCGAAGATTGTGGCTATTCGTTTCGAGATTCCGAGCCAGACCATATTCTGGTGCGGGACAAACGGCGGCAGGTCTTTAATCTGGAGTCCACCAATCCAGAGGATTACCCCTTCATGATGGCGCCGAATCCCCGTAAAAAGAGTGGTTGATTCTTGCTAGCGGGATTTCCCGGCAACCTTTTTCACCCACGGACACCATTGGAATAAGCCAGCCATTTCAATGGTTGTGAATGACCTTCTGAGGGGCAGTTTTGAGAATTAAAACAGGGTCTCTGTGGCCCGGAGCAGTGGCGATTTTGCTGGCTGGTTGTCTGGGTGCCCGGGCCGTATTCGCCGAACCACACCCGCTGCTTGATCTGTCGCTGGAACAGTTGTTTGAACTGGAGGTTACCAGCGTCAACAAAACCCCTCAGGCGCTGGCCGGGGTCGATGCGGCGGTGTTTGTGATCTCGGCGAACGATATTCGTCGCTCCACCGCTACCAGCGTACCGGAACTGCTCAGGCTGGCTCCCGGGGTCGACGCCCGACAGATCGATGCCAGTCACTGGGCGGTGAGTATCCGCGGATTTAACAGTGAATTTGCTGACAAATTACTGGTGCTGGTGGATGGAGTGTCGGTATTTTCATCCACTTTCTCGGGCGTCAACTGGGATGAGCTGGATATGGATCTGGCCGAAATTGACCGGATCGAAGTTATCCGTGGCCCCGGTGCCGCCACCTGGGGCGCGAATGCGGTAAACGGGGTGATTAACATTATTACCCGACTGGCCGAGGATACCCTGGGTCACCGGGTGGCGGTTGTCTGGGGGGATAATCTGCAGCCATCGGCGAGTCTGTCGCATAGCGGGAAAGCAGGTGACGCGATGAATTACCGGGTTAGCGGATTTTTTCGCCGGCACGGTAACAGTGACGGTATCACCGACCGGGGCGACCATGCTGCGGATGATGACTGGCTAAGTCGGCGCTTCGAGTTTCGCGGTGACCTGGACCTTGCCGGTGATGATCAACTGAGTTTGATATTACGGAGCTGGAACAGTCAACGCCGGCAGATTAGCGATCTTGTGTCACCCCTGCCGCCGTTCAATAGTCATCCGCACGGCGGAGCGGAATCCCGTGGCGGTACGGCATTGGTGCGTCTACAACAACAGACTCAACACGGTAGCCGCCAATGGCAGCTGTACTACGATGACCGTAGCCGGGACGAGGAGCGGTTAGAGACCGCTGATACCACCCTTGATTTCGAATTCACAGAAAATCTTGTGTTGGCCGGCGGTCGTGAACGGGTCTGGGGCCTTGGTTATCGGCGGTTGCGCAACCAGGTTGATGGGAGCTTTTCGATAACGCTCGATCCAGACCATTCCACTGAAGAACTGTTTACCGGCTTTTTTCAACAGAGCTGGGAAATTTTTACCCCGCAGTTACGGTTGACGCTGGGTAGTAAATTCGAGCACAGCAGCCGAGTGGACGGGAATGTCCAGCCGTCAGTCCGGTTGCGTTATCAGATTGATCCTGAAAACGTACTCTGGGCCTCTGTGTCGCGGGCGGTGAGTACCCCGGCGTTAACCGATACGGACGGTACTTTGAGGTTTGCCGGAGGATTAATTGGTAGCCTGCCCGGGTTTGTGGCTACGGTGGGTGACAGCAGTGTCGACCCGGAGGTAATGATTGCCTATGAACTGGGCTGGCGGCGACAGTTTGGGAAACGGTTAACGCTGGATACCACTGCATTTGTCCAGGATTATGATGATCTGCTCGGCGTTACTTCTTCTGGCGCGCCGACGTTGGTGCAGGTGCCAGCACCCCATGTATTGATCCCCTTTAGTTTCGACAACCTGGAGCATGCCCGGTTGTATGGACTGGAAGTGTCGGGGAACTGGGACGTGACGCCTTTCTGGCGGTTACAGGGCAGCTACAGTTTTTCCAGACTGGATGGGGTCAGTGCGGTTTCCCGGGTCATTTCGCCACCGCCGCCGGAACAGATCTTTAACCTCAGTTCGCACACGGATATAGGGGCTAACTGGGAGTTTGATGCCAGCCTCCGTTACAACGATGTTCAGCCGGTGCTGGATGTTGATTCCTGGTGGAGTCTGGGTTTTCGGCTCGGCTGGCGAGCGACGCGAAACCTGACAGTCAGTCTGGTGGCCAGGGAGTTGCTCGACCGAGAGCATTTTGAATACAACGACGCTATCACTACCGAGACCAGTTCCATCGGTCGTTCAGCATTAGTGCGAGCGGACTGGCGCTATTAATGCCTAGATGTTGGGCCGTGCTGCTGCTGGGTCTGATGGCGTTGTCTGGCGTCAACGGTACCAGTCGGGCTGCGGACGGGGTCACCGAAGCGGAGATTACCGCGGCCTTTCTATTTAATTTCGCCCGTTATACCCGGTGGCCTGAACAGCATAACAGGGGTGAAAAGGGTCAGCGGGTGTTCTGTTTTTTTGATGCGACCGACCTTGCCGATGTGTTCGAGCGGATGGTTGGCAGCGCAACTCTCCGTGGTCGCCGAGTGGTGGTTGCCCGGGTTTCTGACGCTGCCGAGCTGACCGGTTGTCAACTGGTGTATACCGACCAGCCCCTGCCGGGCTGGCTAGGTCAATCGGACTACCGGTTGTTGACGGTGGGTCGCGGTGATCAATTTGTGGCCAATGGTGGAGTGATCGCCCTGTTCAACGAAAACAATCACCTACGTTTTAAGATTAACCGTCGTGTCGCTCGTGATGCCGGCCTGGTGCTGAGCTCAAAATTACTGCGTCTGGCGGAAGAGCTTATTGATGAATAGGTTACGTAAATGGATGAGTGGCGACTGGTCTCTGGTTACCCGAGTTTGGCTTGTAGTGGCCGCCGTTGTTTCGTTCACGCTGATAGCTGCAGGTTATGGTGTGGGCAGTCGCTGGCTGGCAGACAAGCAGGGTGATGCCCGAGATATGCTGGCGATCGTTTCCGCGGTAGTCGCCGCCAACAGTAGCGCAGCGCTGGCTTTTGAAGATGCAGATGCGGCAAACGAAACCCTGGCTAGCCTGACCGGTTATGCGGATGTGGTGCAGGCGGTGCTTTACGATCAGCAGGGTCAAATTTTTGCGTCCTACCGGCGCGGCGACACGGACGGGGAGTTTGTGGTGCCGGCCTGGCAACCGAGTGGTTACGTGGAGTCGGAGCAGACGTTAGCGTTTTATCGGCCTGTGGATATTGGTCGCGGAAAGGCCGGCACGCTGCTGCTCATGGCTGACACCAGTCCGCTGCAGGAGTGGGTCGCTGCTACCGCTTCGATGTTATGGGCAAACATTGCCGTTGCGGTTCTGGTAGCAATAACCTTGTTATTCCTTGGGCTGCGGCCGCTGGTTATGGTGCCGCTTCAGGCTATTTTTCAGACGACGCGGAGCATTTCCAGCAATCGCGATTATTCGGTGCGGCTGGCAGTCAAACGAAACGATGAACTTGGCGAGGTGATGGAAGGTATCAATACCATGCTTTCCACGATCGAGACGCATGCGGCTGATTTGAGCCACGCGCTTGCCAGGGCCGAACGAGCCGGTCAGGCCAAGTCAGTTTTCCTGTCTACCATGAGTCATGAACTGCGGACGCCGCTGAATGGCGTGTTGGGAATGGCAGAGCTGCTGCAACGGACGGAATTGTCGGAACGGCAGATTAAATATGTCGAACAGGTTCGACAATCTGGCCAGGATCTATTGGCCATTCTTAACGATATTCTCGATTTTTCTAAAATTGAAGCCGATCGACTGCAACTGGAACAGACTACTTTTGATGTTCATGACGCGGTTGAGATGGTCACCGGTCTGTTTAAGTCGCTGGCAAATATCAAAAAAACCACGCTGACCTTAGAAATAAAAAGTGGCGCTCCCCGTTGGGTGACTGGAGACCCGGTGCGATTCCGACAAATTATTTCCAACCTGGTTTCCAATGCGGTCAAATTTACGCCGGAGGGTAATATCCGCGTGATTCTGAGCGCCGATCCGGGCAACCCTCCTGATGGACTCATGGTCCAGGTGGCGGATACCGGTATTGGCATCGAAGCGAAAGTGATACCGCAAATTTTTGGGGCTTTTACTCAAGCCGATAGTTCCACCACCCGTCGCTATGGTGGTACCGGATTGGGGCTTGCCATCGCCGCACAGCTGGCTCGGTTAATGGATGGTGAGATAGAGGTGGCCAGTAAGTCAGGTGAGGGCAGTCTGTTTACATTAAAGGTGCGTTTACCGGCGGCAAAGGTCAATGCGGCTGATGAACTGGAAGACGCTGAAAATGCTCCGTTTAGCCTGGCGCAGGAAGTTGATACCGATCGTCAGGGCGGAACGTCCATTTTACTGGCGGAGGATGATCCGATTAACCAGCAACTGGCGCGTGAGATGCTAGAGGATGAGGGCCACCAGGTATCCGTTGTCGACAATGGTGTTGCACTACTGGAGATGCTGGAACAGGGGGAGTACGACCTGGTGTTGATGGATGGTGAGATGCCAGTAATGGATGGTTATGAGGCAACCCGGCGGGTGCGCTTGCTGGAACAGCAGAAGGGTCTACCCCGGCAGGTGATCATTGCCCTCACCGCTAATGCCATGGGCGAAGCCAAAAGCCAATGTCTGGCGGCGGGCATGGACGATTACCTGAGTAAACCCTATACGGTGGATGACCTGTCGACGGTTATCGACCGCTGGACCTGACCAGAATTGCTCTGCCGGTGAATCAGCGACCCTTCCAGACAGGTTTGCGTTTTTCGGCAAAGGCGAGTGGGCCTTCGATGCCATCCTCGCTGCTATAGACTTTTTCGTATATTTTTTTAGCTTCGACCAGGCCCGCTTTGGCGCCGAGATTAGCAGCGCTGAAAATGCTCTGTTTACCCGCCTCCACCGACAGGGGCGCATTATCTCGAATGGTCTCAGCGAGTTGCTGGGCGCGAGATAACACCGCGTCGTAATCATCTTCCAGATAATTAGTGAACCCGTAGTCATGCAGCTGTTCTACCGGCAATAAATTACCGGTGAGGGTTAGCTCCATCAATATTGCCTGGGGAATCATCCACAGTAGCGGTACCCCCCAGGGGGAGCCACGGCCCACCTTAACCTCGGTAATCCCGACACGGGTGCCGTGCAGGGCGACCCGTAGATCACAGTTCAGGCTCAGCAGCATGCCGCCGGCCATCAGGTCACCGGTGAGTGCGCCGATAATCGGCTTTTTTACTTCGCGCATGCGCTCGTGGAAGGGGTCCTTGAGAAACCCAAGTACGTCCTTGCCGGTTTCGCGTTTGATCTCGCTAGCCTCTTTCAGGTCCATGCCAGCGCAGAAGGTTGGGCAGGGGGCGGCACAAAAAATGACCGCCCGTATCTCGTCATCGGCATCCACCTCGCGCCAGATGTCGTGGAGTCGGTTGACCATGCTGGTGGCCAGGGCATTGCGGCGCTCCGGCCGATTTAGACGGACGGTGGCAATGCCATCCTGTTTGGAAAATTCAACCCATTGATCAGTGTTTTCGACGGTCACCCGAGGCTCTCCCGCTGTAAATATTAGTTAATCACTATTTGTAACAGAATTGGCCCCGTTGGTGAGCGACGAGGTTTGAGCTCGGGCGTGACTGACGTTTAGGCAGCGTGGGCATCGGCGGGTGCCTCTGCGGGTTGTGCTGCCGGCCACTGGTCGCTGCTAAAGCGACTGCTGATTGAATTCGGCAAAAGCAGGGAAGCGCGCAGAAAACCATCCAGATCTGGCATTGAATGGATATTCACCTCGTAGCCCCGGCTTTGTAATGCTTCGACAAGCTCCGGCCCACCCTTGCTCCAGTCAACTGAAAAACGGTTGATTCCCCAGTTTTTTAGTTCAGTGAGTATCTCGCCAGCCTGCTCGGGCAGGGCGCTGATGACCGCCTGCAGACTATCCAGCGGGCATTGCAGGATGGCATCTGGTAAGGCGCGACGAAGCTTGGTAAACCCCCGTTCATGCAGACGTTGCATCGGCGCGTTAATCCAAACCTGACGCTGGTCAAGTTGGGCCATGCGGAGGTCGCGAAGCAGTTTGTCCAGCAGGATGCCTCCTTGTTTCAGGTCTATTTTCAAGCCGTGGTCGCGCTGGCTGTCGGTAATATCCTGAAGCAGTGTCAGCCAGCGTTCTCGGGCATTAACGGGTGATGACTGGTCGGTCGTGCTGACGTCGAGCTCCGGCATCCGACTATGTTCACCCAGCCTGATGGATACCTCTCCCCAGAATATCGAACCCTGCAGGAACTGATCGCGCACACGCGCCTCCTCGATTCCCTGGAAGACGAATTCCACATGTCGGGGTATCGGTTGAGTATGGAGCTGATCGGCGGTGATCAATTCGGCAAGTCGATAATGCTTGCCGGTAAGCGTGGTATTCGGCAACAGGGTGCGCTGGCTTTCGAACAGGGTATCGGCGTGTAGTAGCAGAAAGCCGTCGTAGTCAGGTGAGTTGGCAATTGCCGCCAGGTTGGCCGGTTCGTTATCCACCATCGCGACGATGCGGTACCCGCTGCGCCGATACTCGCTGATGGCGGCACATTTCGCCGCAGCGATTGCTTCAGGCGCGTTTTGGCCGCTATTCATGGCCAGTAAACTGTTAGAAAAATGCACTTTGAATGCGCTGCCCAGTTCGTTCAGATTTTTTAGGGTGTCGGCGCGCAGTCGTTCGCTGCGGCCCGAGTTCAAACCCACGTGGGTGTTCGGTTGCAGTTGAAACCAGCGAATAATTTCCAGCACTCCCTGAAACGGCTGATGGGCTACCCGCACTGCCAGCGGTGACCAGACCACCTGATTGAACCACTGGAGTAACTCGTCCTGTTCAGCGGGGGTCATGTCCATGCGGTTAAGCAGTGGCCTGATATCGTTTTCATGCACGGTAATTTCATCCAGCCGCAGACCGGTTGCGTGATGGCTGTCGTTGGCACGGTCATAGGCCTTCAGCAGGTGCAAAATCATCTGGCGCATATCCAGAACCGTGCCGTCGATATCAAATAAAATAAGCAGCTTTTCCTCGGGGTATCGGCGGCGAGCACGCCGATAATGGTCGCCAAGCATTTTCATCCAGTTATTCATCAATGTTTCTCCATTCATTTCGCATTCTCGATTGATGCGTCGGTAGTCAAGTAACTGGATGCGAATGCTAAGCAGGTAAAATGACCCATTGATGACGGTAGCGTGACGATTTGATGACAGTTTTTAACGGTTCCGGTGCCATCGAGCCGCCGGCAGTTTCGATCGATCTGGGATTCGATCATGACCACATCTGGCACCCCTACAGCAGCATGAATGCGCCGGGGCCACTCTTTCCCGTTGCGTCGGCAGAAGGGGCTTTACTGACCCTCGAAGACGGACGTCAACTGGTTGATGGGATGGCTTCCTGGTGGGCGGCGATTCACGGTTATAACGTTCCTGAACTTAACCAGGCTCTTCAACATCAGCTACCGCAGATGGCCCACGTCATGTTTGGCGGCCTTACCCATCAACCGGCAGTAACGCTGGCTAAGAAACTCGTTGAGCTGACCGTACCCTCCTTAGAAAAGGTGTTTTTTACCGATTCCGGGTCAGTCGCGGTGGAAGTGGCGTTGAAGATGGCCCTGCAGTACTGGCAGGGGCAGGGTGAGCCCGGGCGCCAAAAATTTCTCACCGTGAAGTCTGGCTACCACGGCGATACCTTCGCCACTATGGCTTTTGCCGACCCGGCGACCGGCATGCATGGTCGGTTTGGGGGCCTGCTCGCGGATCATCTGTTTGCCCCCATGCCACCCTTGCAGGATTCACCCTGGGAACCGGCAGCGATGGAACCGATTGCGCAGCTGCTGGCTGATAACCACCAGCAACTTGCCGGGATAATTCTGGAGCCGCTGGTCCAGGGAGCAGGCGGAATGCGGATGTATCGCGCTGAGTATCTGGATGGAATCCGGCAGCTCTGCGATCGCTACGGATTGCTGTTAATACTGGATGAAATCGCCACCGGGTTTGGTCGTACCGGCAGTCTGTTCGCCTATGAGCAGGCCGGGATCGAGCCGGATATTCTCTGTCTGGGTAAGGCGTTGACCGGTGGCTACCTGACGCTGGCGGCGACCCTGACCACTCAGCGGGTGGCGGACGGAATTGCGGGGGATGGCGATGGCACTTTGATGCACGGTCCTACTTTTATGGCCAATCCGTTAGCCTGTGCCGTCGCCAATGCCAGCATTGACCTACTACTGGCCTCACCCTGGCAGTCAAGGGTGCAGGCGATTGAGAACCAGCTACACCAACAACTTGAAGCTTGTCGATCGCTGCCATTAGTGGCAGATGTTCGGGTCAAAGGGGCGATTGGTGTAGTGGAACTGACCGAGGCCGTGGAGATGAACTGGATTCAACCGCGACTGGTGGATCTGGGTGTCTGGATCCGGCCGTTTGGCAAACTGCTCTATGTGATGCCGCCTTACATTATTAGCGCAGAACAGCTGACTCTCTTAACGGCAGCCATGTATCAGGTGGTCGATGAAATGGCCCAACGGAGTCGCGGAGAATGAGCCTGGTGAGCCTGTAGGAGCGATTTCAATCGCGAACTCGGCGCTGAGTTCTCTACTGAAAACAATAACTTTTTTACGCACGATTCATACTTTGAGAAATATTGAGATTGAGTGATTTAGCCAGGGATTTCATCGCCGGCCAGTGCTGGTTTAGCGACGCAGAACCGGAACTGGGGCTGGGTGTGATCGTGCAGCAGGAAGGCCGGCGACTGACCGTTCATTACCACGCCGGTGACGTCACCCGGGTTTATGCCAGCGACACCGCACCTCTGCGACGGCTGGTGTGTAAGCCCGGTGAGGCGATCGTCAGCAAAGATGGTTTCGGCATGGTCATCGCCCGGGTCCAGCAGCGCAACGGCCTGCATTATTATGTCGGTCGTGGCGATGGCGGGCAGGAACTGATCATTCCCGAAACTGAATTGCTGGAAATCCCACCCCGGAACGCGGTGGAAGAGGCGCTGGCTAGTGGGCAGATTGATCGCCTGAGCCGTTACCAGTTGCGTGCTGAAACCCTGCTGCGCCGTGAGCATGTGCTGAGTTCTCCCCTGCGCGGGCTGGGTAATAATCGGACAGCCCTGTTACCCCATCAGCTCTACCTGGCGGACGAAATCGGCGGTCGTCATGCGCCGCGAGTCCTGCTGGCCGATGAGGTGGGGCTGGGCAAAACCATCGAAGCGGGCATGATTATTCAACGCCAGCTGCAGTCCGGGCGGATTAACCGGGTATTGCTGCTGCTGCCGGAGAATCTGCAGCACCAATGGCTGGTGGAGATGTTGCGGCGCTTTAGTTTGCGGTTTTCCCTGTTTGATCGGGAGCGTTTTGAAGACAGCGACTGGGAAAATCCCCTGCTCAGTGAACAGCTGGTGATTACCAGTCTGGAACTACTGCAGGCTGAACCCGAATACGCGCTCCACGCCTGTGACGGTGAATGGGACATGTTGGTCGTGGACGAGGCGCATCGCCTGGGCGGTATGGAACCCGAACCGTCACCGGGATTTAGTCTGGTCGCTGCGCTGGCGGGCATTACCCCGGCGGTGCTGCTAGTCACGGCTACCCCAGAACAGCTCGGCCAGGCGGCCCATTTTGATCGACTGCGGTTACTGGATGCTGATCGCTTCCATGATTTTGGTCAGTTTCAGCAACAGGCCCGCGGATTTCAGCAGATTGCTGAGCTCTATGACCGTCTGGATGAACCGGCCTGGTCCACAGATTTGTGTGCGGAGTTGCGCACCAACGATCTGCTCGACGAAAGCGACCTGCCGAACCATGAGTTGCAGATTAACTCGGTCGATGAAACGCTTCGCCAGCGACTGCGCAACCGTCTGCTGGATCGTCATGGCACCGGGCGGTTGCTGTTTCGAAATACTCGGGCAGCGGTGGGTGGCTTTCCGGCACGGTCGGTGCATCACTACCCGATGGCGCTGCCAGCTGCCTATTCCTCGACGGCGCTCTGCCCGGAAGCGGCGTTATCAACCACCGAGTGGTGGCGCACCGACCCCCGTGTCGAGTGGCTGCTGCAGTTTGTCACCGGCGAGCACGATGGCAAGGTGTTGTTGATCTGCAGTGATGACACTACCGCTCGTCAGCTACACGACTATCTGCGCCTGCAGACCTCCCTGCGCAGCGCCCTGTTTCACGCCCATATGACGCTGGTTCAGCGGGACCGGGCCGCCGCCTGGTTTGCCGAAGCCGATGGCGCTCAGTTGTTAATCTGCTCCGAGGTCGGCAGTGAGGGGCGCAATTTCCAGGCGGCACGGCACCTGGTGCTGTTTGACCTGCCGCTGAATCCGGAGTTGCTGGAGCAGCGTATTGGCCGTATTGATCGCATCGGCCAGGGCGATTCCATTGAACTGCATCTGCCGCTTTTTGATCGCGGTGCTCAGGCAGTGTTGTGGCGATGGTGTCATCAGGCGCTTGATATTTTTGCGAGGCCAAGCCCTGCTGCGCTGGCTGTTTTTGAGCGGTTTGAGTCGAGATTGCTCGCGACCATCGCCGGCGGTGAGGATGCTCAGCTAATTGCCGAAGCAGAGCATTTTCGACGCGAGGAAGAGACTATTATCGAGACCGGGCGCGATCGGCTGCTGGAGCTTAATTCCTGTCGGATGGAGCGGGCCCTGGAATTGCGTGAGCAACTCCAGCAGCGAGATCAGCAGGATGGGCTGGAAGCCTTCATCGACACGCTGTTGCCCGAGCTGGGGGTGGACGTTGAGCCCCATTCTGCTCGTACCCTGGTGCTGCACCCAGGGCCAATGATGAGTGGCGGATCCTTGCCGGAGTTGCCAGACGATGGCGTGACTGTCACCTTTGATCGCGTCACCGCCCTGCAACGCGAAGAAATGATCTTTCTAACCGACGAGCATCCGTTGGCCCTGGGTGCGATGGAAAAATGGATTGAAAGTGGACAGGGACTGGTGGCGGCAGCGGTGATTCGAGATAGTGGCCTGAAGCCCGGTACCCTGTTGCTGGAGACCCTGCACGTGACCCAGGTAGCCGGCCGCGAGGGCGCAGGGGCAAGCATGGACCGTTACCTGCCGCCGACGCTGATCCGCCACGTCAGCGGCGCGGCTGAATTTGATCAACAACTACCGCGGTTTGAGCCTGACCGGGAACGGGTGGTGCCGTTTCTGCAAAGCCGGGAGGCGGAGTTAAAAAAGTTGTTGAACGACTGTTACGTGGCTGCCGAGGAAACCCTGGAATCTCTCCGCGCATCCGCCAGCCAGCTGGTAGAACAGGAGTTGGGAGAAGAGTCCGCCAGGTTGCGGGCGCTGCAGCGGGTCAACCCGGCGGTGCGAGACGATGAAATCGCCGGTCTGGACGACCTGCAACAACGCCTTGAACAGCAGTTGCAATCAGCCACCATGCGACTGGAAGGCTGCTGTTTGTTGATTGTGCAGTCCTGATTGATACCTGTCTCTTATACACATCTGACGCTGC
>OJFP01001340.1_pt1 | contig 12430 bp, 10 predicted proteins | sample 1594141 | NCBI WGS metagenome assembly OJFP01 (sample SAMN05416843, study PRJEB24817) | seawater metagenome | isolation source: Sea water | place: Canada:Atlantic | collected 2013-07
AATTTGTCTACAATAATAGCTTTTACTCTTGATGCAATGTCTGACATAATTTATTTATTTTAAATTTTAAATCGAAGCAAAAATACAAATCTTATTAGTTTTAACTAATTTTTAGTAAAAAAATGAAGCGTAAATTATTTTATTTTGTTGTTGTGTTACTAATGAGATTATAATATCAACTTTTATGCTTTATTTTGTGATTGAATATTATTGTACATGAAGCGAGTTATTATTTTAGCCTCAGGAGCTGGTTCTAATGCAGAAAACATCATAAATTATTTTCAAAACTCTAAAGAAATTAGTGTTGTGAAAGTGTTATGCAATAAAAAAGAAGCTGGTGTTTTTAAGCGTTGCAAAAAGCTAAATAAAGTTTGCGAATGGTTTTCTAGAGAAGATTTTTTTGAAAATAACACAATCCTAGATAAATTAATTGACCAAACTGATTTTATCGTCTTAGCGGGGTTTTTATGGAAAATTCCTGAATCTATTGTAAAAACCTTTCCTAATAGAATCATTAATATTCACCCTGCTCTATTACCTAACTATGGTGGAAAAGGTATGTATGGAATGCATATTCATAGGGCTGTAAAAAATAATTTTGACAAAGAAACGGGGATTACAATTCATTATGTAAATGAACACTACGACAAAGGAGCTATTATTTTTCAAATAAAAACAAAACTAGAAACAACTGATTCTCCTGAAGACATTGCACAAAAAATCCATACATTAGAATATGAATATTTCCCGCAAATTATTAAAAAAACCATCTTAAAAGATGGGAGTTAAAAAATACTATGTCATATGGAAAGGAAAAGAAACTGGAGTATTCTCTTCCTGGGACAAAGTTAAAAAACTTGTTCAGGGTTATGAAGGCGCAAAATATAAATCTTTTTTAAGCAAAGAAGAAGCGAATAAAGCAGTCAAGAAAAAATATTCAGATTACCAAGGAAAAAGCAATCCAAAAAAAACATTATCTAATGCTGATAAAGCAAATTATGGTGTTCCCTTGAAAAATAGCTTAACCGTTGACGCTGCCTGTAGTGGAAACCCAGGAAAGATGGAATATCGTGGAGTTTTACATCACAACAATCAAGAGATTTTTAAGATGGGGCCTTTTGAAAATGGCACTAATAATATTGGGGAATTTCTAGCCTTGGTTCACGGAATTTCACTACTTAAAAATAAAGGCTTACACTCCTTGCCTATTTACTCAGATTCAAAAATTGCCATGTCCTGGGTTAAAAAGAAAACCTGTAGAACTAACATTACTTTTGACACTTCTAACAAAGATTTATTGACACTAATCCAACGTGCTGAAAAATGGCTGAAAGAAAATTCATTCAGAAATCCAATATTAAAATGGGAAACCAAAGCTTGGGGAGAAATCCCTGCTGACTTTGGTAGAAAATAAGATCCACTCTTTTTCTAAAAAGAAAAACCTCCAACAATGTTGAAGGTTTTTAATTTGTCTTTATTTGTTTATCCTTTAAAACTTGCAGATAAATATTCGCGATTCATACGTGCTATATTTTCTAAGGAAATTCCTTTAGGACATTCTACTTCACAAGCACCAGTATTTGTACAGTTACCAAAACCTTCATCATCCATTTGCTGCACCATATTCAAAACTCGATCTGTAGCTTCAACTTGCCCTTGAGGGAGTAAAGCATATTGTGAAACCTTTGCAGATACAAACAACATGGCGCTAGAATTTTTACAAGAGGCTACACAGGCACCACAACCAATACAAGTTGCTGCATCCATGGCTTTATCTGCAGCATGTTTAGATATTGGAATTGAATTTGCATCTTGTGTATTCCCGGAAGTATTTACAGAAATAAAACCACCTGCATGTTGCACTCTATCAAAAGCACTTCTATCTACAACTAAGTCTTTAATTATAGGAAATGCCTTAGCTCTAAAAGGTTCTATATGAATTGTATCACCGTCTTTAAACATTCTCATGTGAAGTTGACAAGTAGTTACTCTTCTGTCTGGACCATGGGCCTCACCATTAATATACAGTGAGCACATTCCGCAAATTCCCTCTCTACAATCATGATCAAAAGCTACAGGAGAGTCTCCTTTCTCTATTAATTGATTATTTAACACGTCTAACATCTCCAAGAAAGACATATCTGGAGACACATCAGAGATCTGATAATCTACCATCTTTCCTTTGTCGTTTGCGTTTTTTTGACGCCAAATTTTTAACGTTAAGTTCATGTCTCCTAAATTATTTATATGATCTTTCTTTCACTTCAATATTCTCATAAACCAATGGTTCTTTATGCAATAATGCATCTTTTGGCTCTCCTTTATATTCCCAAGCAGAAACGAACTGAAACTCAGTACGTCTTTTTGCTTCTCCTTCTGGTGTTTGATGTTCTTCTCTAAAATGACCTCCTGCAGATTCTTCTCTTAATAAGGCATCTTTTGCAAATAATTCCCCTAATTCTAAAAAGTCCGCTACACGCCCAGCTTTTGCTAATTGCTCGTTAAACTCATCAGCTGTTCCAGGAACTAAAACATCTTTATAAAACTCTTTTCGTAAAGCAGAAATCTCCTCAACAGCTTCTTTTAATTCTTTTTCATTACGAGACATTCCACACTTATTCCACATAATTTTTCCAAGTCGTCTATGAAAAGAATCTACAGACTTAGTCCCTTTATTGTTAATTAAGTGATTAATGTTTTCTACTGCATTTTTCTCGGCTTCTTCAAACTCAGGTGAGTCCGTAGAAATAGCTCCTGTTCTAATATCTTTAGACAGGTAGTCACCTATGGTATAAGGCAACACAAAATAACCATCAGCCAGTCCTTGCATTAATGCAGAAGCACCAAGCCTATTAGATCCATGATCAGAAAAATTTGCTTCTCCAATGGCATACAATCCAGGAATGGTAGTTTGTAAGTTGTAATCTACCCAGATACCACCCATAGTGTAATGTACTGCTGGAAAAATCATCATAGGAGTTTCGTATGGATTCTCATCTACAATTTTTTCATACATCTGAAATAAGTTTCCATACTTGGCTTTCACAACTTCTTTCCCAAGTTCTTTCACTAGAGCATCATCATTTTCATTTAACCCTTTTACATGTGCCTTTTCTTTTCCATATCTAATAATCGCTGCTGCAAAGTCTAAATATACTGCTTCGCCTGTGGCATTAACTCCAAAACCTGCATCGCAACGTTCTTTAGCCGCTCTTGAAGCAACATCTCTTGGCACTAAGTTTCCAAAAGCAGGATATCTTCTTTCTAAATAATAATCTCTATCATCCTCGGCTAATTGAGTTGGCTTTAATTTACCAGATCTAATAGCATCAACATCTTTTTTATGTTTTGGCACCCATATTCTACCATCGTTTCTTAACGATTCCGACATCAATGTTAATTTAGATTGATGATCTCCTGAAACAGGAATACACGTAGGGTGTATCTGTGTGTAACAAGGGTTTGCAAAATAAGCTCCTCTTTTATGAGCTCTCCAAGCCGCTGTTACATTAGACCCCATAGCATTAGTGGACAAAAAGAATACGTTTCCGTACCCTCCTGTTCCTAAGACTACTGCATGCGCTGAGTGTCTTTCTATTTCACCTGTTACTAGGTTACGGGCTATAATTCCTCTAGCTTTTCCGTCTACAATCACAACATCAAGCATTTCATGCCTGTTGTACATTTTTATTTTTCCACGACCAATCTGACGATTCATGGCAGAATACGCTCCTAACAATAATTGTTGCCCTGTTTGACCTTTGGCATAAAATGTTCTTGAAACCAATACACCTCCAAATGACCTATTGTCTAACAATCCTCCATAATCACGAGCAAAAGGAACTCCCTGTGCTACGCACTGATCTATAATATTTGCAGAAACCTCTGCTAAACGGTATACATTGGCTTCACGAGAACGATAATCTCCTCCTTTAACTGTATCATAAAACAATCTGTAGGTTGAGTCTCCATCTCCCTGGTAATTTTTTGCTGCGTTTATTCCTCCTTGTGCTGCAATAGAATGCGCTCTCCTTGGAGAATCTTGAAAGCAAAATGCTTTTACATTATACCCTAATTCAGCTAAAGTTGCTGCTGCAGAACCTCCGGCTAAGCCAGTTCCAACAACAATAACATCTATTAATCGTTTGTTTGCTGGATTAACTAAGTTGATGTTGTTTTTATGTTTTGTCCACTTGTCTACAAGTGGTCCTTGGGGTATTTTTGAGTCTAATGCCATCCTATAAAATTTGATTTAAATGATGAAACAATGCAATAAAAATAAAGCCTGCAGGAATCCCGATAGCATATATTTTTGAAAAGTTTTTCAATCCTTTTGTGTATTTATTATTTGCACCTACAGATTGAAATGCAGATTCAAAACCATGTAATAAATGTAATGCTAGAAAAACAAAAGAAATTACGTAGAGTGCAACTCTCCAAATATCAACAAACTTGTGTTGTAAATGTTCTAAATATCTAAACCCGCTTTCACTGTTATTAGGATCTATTAAACCAGACATATCTCCATCTATAAATTTTATAGTTATTTCAGGAACCCAAAAATCATAAAAATGAAGCAGCATAAATGCTAAAATTGTAAGTCCACTCCAGATCATATTTCTACTCATCCATGAAGAATTTGCCCCTCCATTATTAACTGCGTATTTAATTTGACGTGCTTTAGTGTTTTTAATTTCCAACACAAAACCCATTACAAAATGAAAAACAACACCAAAGATCAATACCGGTTGTAATGCATATTGTATTACCCAAAATGTACCCATAAAGTGAGAAACTTCGTTAAAAGTATCTGGACTAAATACAGAAAGAATATTAATAGCAAAGTGTTGAAGAAGAAAAATCATTAGAAAGAGTGCTGAAATTGCCATGGCAAACTTTCTACCTATTGAAGAACTTAAAATTCCACTCATTATATGGTTAATTTTATTATGATTGCAAAGGTACAACGCAATCATTTTCTGACCAAACCACAAAAAGTATTTTAGCAGGTATTTAGAATGATTATAATTAACTCTCCAGTATCCTTGTTTACTGTTTTTAAAGTTTCACGCAACCTTTTAAAGGTTTGTCCACCTAATAGGTGTATAAGGTATTATTAATCAAAAAAATCAATGCTATGAAAAAGAAAAAATTCCTTTTATTAATCTTATTAACTACAACTTTATTTTATAGTTGTGAAACTAATACTGAAGACTTAACTACGGATCCAATATTAGACCCTCAAGAAGACCCAGTGTTAAATTCAAATTTTTCATTCGAAGAAGTCTATGCTTTTGAGGATAATCTTTTGGGTGGTCCTCACATTGGAATGACAAACCCAGCATCTGAGAATAGTTTATTCATTTCTAGTAGAGAAAACACACCTTCTGGAACTACCTCCGAAGAAGAAGTTTTTAAATTAAACCTAGACACCAAACAACTAGATAGAAAAAACACCTCTCCTGGCGGGTATATTACCAAACAATTAAAAATCATAGACGACCAATTAGTTTCTATTGGTGGTACAGAATTAAAAATTTATGATTTAAATCTTCAAAATGAACCAAGCTCTATAGCATATCAAAACAATTTCAATCTCAGTAAATATGGAGTTGCTTCAGACGACGCTAACACATATATTATCGGTGGATATCGAGTGGATACTTCTACGCAAGAAAACACAAAAATTCACAAATTAAATATTAATTCAGTAGACCTTTTTGAAGAAATTATTGAGACCCCTGAAACTATGGTAGGTGCAAGTGGTGCCATTTCAAATAACAAATTATATGTTTTTGGCGGAGCTACCTATGATAATATTACAGAAGGAACAAACAAAATTTTTATCTACCCCCTAGATAATTCCCAAAATTATGAAGAGCTTAGTATGTCAGTATCTGCAGATATTACGTATGTTCATAAATATGGAGAAGTCATATTAATTGCAGGGCATAAAGGATTGTATGTAGGAGAAAAAACTTCTTTCATTGGCATATTTGATACAAACACCAATACATTTGAAGAAATTGAAACCAATCTAGACAGTGAGAGAGGAACAAAAGCCATTCACCAAATGATTGTAAAAGATGATAAAATTATTGTACTATTTGGACATAAGGCAGGTTCAGGATTACCCCAATCTAAGTGGTCAATATTATCAGCAAACCTTTTAGATGATTAAAGAATAGAGTTGAAAAATTTATGAAAAAGAGTCATTTTATTTTTTGAAGAGAACTTCTATATTTGTTAACCATTATTGATGAAAATTTACACCCTAAAAATTAATTAGTTATCGAATTAGAAGTCCTCATACAAAAATGTTGCACGCAAAATTTGAGTGCGCAAGCGAAACTTTACAGCTTGTTTGCTGATAAGTTATTCAACGTGTGTCTAAAATATTCTAGAACCCCTGAGGATGCTCAAGACACGCTCCAAGATAGTTTCATGGTGATTTTTAAAGACATTAAAAAGTTTAAATATAAAGGATCTTTTGAAGGCTGGGCAAAAAGAGTTACAGTAAATGTTGCTTTGCAAAAATTTAGAAAAAAATCTAGTATAAAATTTGATGATATTGAGGAAAGCAAAATACCAGAGGAAAAAGTATATGTGGATGTTGAGGAAAAAGAGATTAGCCTTAACTTTTTGCTTTCTTTAATAAATAAATTACCTCCTCAATATCAACTAATATTTAATTTATATGTGTTAGACGAATATTCACATAAAGAAATCTCAGAGATCCTAGATATTTCAGTTGGCACCTCAAAGTCAAATTTATCTAGAGCTAGAAAATTATTAAAAAAAGAAATTGATGCTATTAAAAAACTACAATTATGAGTAAAAACATAGATAAGTTGTTTAAAGATAAGTTTAAAGAGTCTAAAGCAACTGCACCAACAGAAGCTTGGCCAGTAATTCAAGCCAAACTAAAAATGAGAAGAATTAATCGACTCATATATACGTTTAGCGTTTTAGGTTTCTTGGGCTTAATTAGTTTTATCCTGTTTTCTCCGCAGACTGAAAAAACCCTTTCAAAACCTCTGCAAAAAAACACATCTTTAAAAAATGAAGTTATATTAAAGGATGCCAATGTTAAAGATGTTAATGTAAACAAGGATAAGCTTCCTGTTTCTAAACCTCAAGAAGATTCAAAAAAATTGTATGCAACTATTACTACAAAAAAAGAATCAAAAAATAATACTACTAAGTTCTTGTATAAGAACAATACTAAAACCTCTAAAAAAACTCCTTTTTTTAAAAATAAGCTCGGGTATGCGATTAGTGAAAAGGTTGTTAAAGGAAGAATTAACTTATTAGGGTATAGCCTAGACAGTTTAGATTATTCTGTGAAAAAAAATCTTAAGGCAGAAAGAAAAAAGCGACGTAAGAAAAAAGACTCTATTGAGGTTGAAAAATTTAATAATGAAAAAGGTAGAAGATGGAATGTTGTTCCTGTTTTTGGAGCTTTAAATTCAGGTAGATTTTCAGAAAATGTTTCAACACTAGGAACACTTAGAGCAGTAACTTATCCTGATAAGTATTTTGATGACAACAAATCTTCTGGATTAATATCAAATATTTACGGTTTTAATGTTGTATTTAGGGCTACTAATAGACTATCTATTCAAACAGGTATTTTCTCAAAAGAGTTACGTTTTCTTACTGAAGACTTATTCTTGTCTGAGTTTATACCAGATGTAAATCCTACCAATATTATTTACAATCCTGGAGTTGAAGTTCGATTTTCTAATACTCCTGACATAGTAGGCTCTGAAAGCGTTAGCTTGAGTCAAAGTATACTTTATATGGAAATGCCTTTTGAATTTAAATACAGAATGTTTGGAGATTCAAAATTCAATACAAATCTTGTTGGTGGATTTAGTTTTCTTTATTTAAACAAAAACGAAATTCGAGCAAAAACAAACACATCGTCAAGAAGTATTGGTAGAGCAAGTAATGTATTAACAACGAGCACTTCTCTAAATATTGGGTTAGATCTTGAATATCATCTTTCTAAACGTTTGGTGTTAAATTCAGCTGTAATGTTTAAAAAACATTATAATACTTATAAAGATTACAATAACGAATACTCACCATACAATGTTGGAATGCATGTTGGAATTGGTTATAAGTTTTAATCTATTACATAGAACACAGCAGAATTACCATTATAAAAAAATGAAAAAATGAAAAAAATGAAAAAAACAAACGTACTACTTGTATTTATAGTCTCTCTTGCCTTGTTATCTTGCTTTGAAGACAACGTCGACTTTTCATCTGCTCTACAAACAGATAATCAGTTTCCTACACCTGATGCTGAATTCACAATAAATGGAACAGACTATTCTATTTCTAATGGATATATGACATCTCCAGATGATGGAGCAAATGGAAGTAATTACAAAATTATCTTATTAAATGGAGCTTTGAGGTTCAGAAGTTATCGTGGGTTTTCTTGTTGTTATATAAGAGGAACAAATCAGTCAGTAATTTTTAATATTACATCAACTTCTGCTTCAGAATTAGCTGAAGGAACCTATCCTTTCGAGTTAACTACTACAGATCCATCTCTTAATGAAGTAAGGATATCAACAAATATGGTAGTTCCATTCTATACTGTAAATAGTGCAGACATTATAAGTGAAAATCAAATTAATTCTGGAAGTTTGACAATACAAAGATCAAATGATGTTTATGCTATAGGAGATTTACAATATGATAAATATACTTTAACCTATTCATTTGAAACTCTTAACTCCGGTACTATAAGTGGGAGTTTTGTCGGAGTTCTGCAACCTGTTCAAGATTTATCAGACTAAAATAATAAACTTCTTAAAAACTAGTCCCGCAGCAACTCATAGCCTAATCGACTACTGAATTTCAAAAACTTCAGTAGACGATTCTATTTTAACAGTGTAAACTCCTTTAGGTAAGAAATATGTGCCATTTTTAGCAGCCTTTAATGACTGTTCTTTGAACTTTTTTAAATAGGTTTTTCTTCCTTTTTCAGAAAAAGAAAGATCATAACTAAACTCATTAAAACCCTCATCTGAATCTTTAACTATTGAAGCTACAAGTAACTCTTCTTTAAATATATTTATTGTTACTTTTCTTGAACTCCTTAAATAATATGGAATTGAAATTTTTGGAATAAATGGCGATGACCATCTCCCCCATGAATTCCCCCATGTTCTACTTTTTTTGATTGTTGAAATTGGAAAAATATGCGCTTCTTTTGCCATGATCTCTGGTGTCATTAATTGAAGTGAAGCAATAGTTGCTTTATATAAGCTCCTTCCATGTGTTCCTAGGATTAAATGCCTAGCTGAAGGCTGAATAACTAAATCATGAATAGCTACATTGGGTAATCCTTTTTGAAAAGGAAACCATTCTTTACCTTGATTAAAAGAAGCATAAGCCCCATTGTCTGTTCCAACGTATAATAAATCTGGATTTTCAGAATCTTCACGAATTACGTTTACTGGTGATGTTGGAATATTATTAGAAATATTCGCCCAAGTTTTCCCATAATCATCAGATCTATAGACATACACTGTAAAATCATCAGATCTATAACCGTTTAAGGTTACATATACTCTTTCTTTTTTATGCTGTGAAGCAATAACCCTACTTACCCATAAGTCTTTTGGAAAAGAGTTTGAAATGCGATCCCAAGATCCACCAGCATTTTTAGACACATGAACGTAGCCATCATCTGAACCCGTATACAATACACCAAATTGAAATGGTGATTCAGATAGGGTAGTTAATGTTCCATAAGCAACATTTCCTTTTTTCCCACCAGTTGTTAAATCATTGGAAATAGCTTCCCAAGTATCCCCTTTATCTAAACTTCTGTGTAATTTATTACTTCCCAGATATAAAATATCTTGGTTATGCTTTGACAAAAGAATTGGAGTCTGCCAATTAAATCTGTAAGGTGCTTCCCCTAAGACATGTTTCGGTTGAATATAGGTTCTTTCTCCTTTATCTCTATCCAATCTAAAATAATTTCCAAATTGAGAACCCGTATACACTATCGATGGATTTCTATCATCTACTTGAACTTGCATTCCGTCACCCCCCATAATTGATGTGTATGGATTTTGACCTGTTTGATGCCACCTATTGTTCATTTTTGAATTGTGAGAGGCTGTCCAGACACCATTGTCTTGCAAGCCACCGTAAACATTGTATGGTTTTTGATTATCTGCATAAATAGCATAAAACTGTCCTACCGATGGTGAATTTAATTTAATCCAATGTTCTCCATCATCATAAGAAATATTTAATCCTCCATCATTACCTTCAACTAAATGGCCTTTCCTTGTTGGATTTACCCATAGTGCTTGGTGGTCTGAGTGTACATTTTCTTTTCCAATAGAAGTAAATGTCTCTCCTCCATCTTTAGATCTTAAAATAGGAACTCCTAAAACATATATCGTATTTTTATCTTGAGGGTCTACACGAATTTCCCCAAAATAATACCCATAAGAATAATACAATCCATCAATATGACTTTTATGAGTTTTACTCCATTTCTTTCCTCCGTTTGTTGTTATAAAAACCTCAGCACCTTCAACTGGAGTATCAAATAACATAGAGTTTGCATCTTCCAAATATTTAGCTAAGTCTATTGGTTTTACAGCCCCTTTTGAAACCATTTTTTTAACAGTTTTTGACGTATATTTTTGTTGAAAACGATTTGCTCTCAGGTAATTATTTAACTTCTTGTCTGTTAATATTAAGAATTCTTCTGTAGACATATTTTTAAAATCTTCTTTTGTTAACCCATTCGAAGATTTTTTTTCCTTTTTTTTAGACTTTCTTCTAAACTGACTGTCATGAATAGCATATACTGTATTTTCGTCATAAATCGAAAGCCCTATTCTTCCTACTCCATCTCCATTTCTAAAACCATTATTCGTAGAAATATTTTTCCAAGTATCTCCTCCATCTATACTTTTATAGATTGCAGAATTATTTCCATCTCCATCAAAATTCCAAGCTTTCCGTTCTCTTTCCCATGAAGCTGCATACAATACTTTTGGGTTTTCTGGCGCAACTACCACATCAATAATTCCAGTGCTACTATTAATAAATAATGTTTTTCTCCACGTTTTTCCTCCGTCTATTGTTTTAAAAATTCCTCGTTCTTCGTTTGGTGAGTACAAATGCCCTATCACTCCTACAACTACTTCTTCAGGATTATTTGCGTTTATTATAATTCTACTCACATGATGAGAATCTGGCAACCCAACGTGCTCCCATGTTAGCCCTTGGTTGTCAGATTTTAACATCCCTATTCCTGCATAGGATGAACGCGATGAGTTTTTTTCACCTGTTCCAACCCAAATAGTTCCTTTCTTCCAGTCTACAGCAATATCTCCAATATTTTGGGTAGGACTGTTATCTAAGAGTGGTTTAAAAGAAGTTCCGTTGTTTTTTGTGTACCACAACCCACCAGATGCGTACCCTACGTAAAACTCTGTTGGGTCATTAGGGTTTACATCAATATCTGCAACCCGACCACTCATTATTGTTGGGCCAATATTAGTAAAAGAAATATTTTTAATGATAGATGTATTTGTAAGCGCCTCCTTTTCTTGAAGTGCTTTTGTTACAACTTCTGATTCTGTGGCAGATTGTTGAGCAGATATTCCTAAAGTAATGAATAAAAATAAAGCCTTAAAAATAGATTTCATAATGGTTAATTTTTTGTTGTATTTGCAATATATAGTCTCTCAAAAATAGCAAATAAATTTTTGTGATGATTTTCTGCTTTACTTTTCTTTTTGTTTAAAATTATTACTGTTCGAAAAAAAAGAAGTCACACTTTAGCTTACAATTAATCGGTGTACATTTGCTGCACTATTCAGAAAAAATACCATTGTTGTTTTTTCATAAACATTATAGATGTCATTTAAAGATTTAGGATTAAAAGATGCTCTTTTAAGAGCTGTTAAAGAAAAAGGATACACAACTCCTTCACCCATACAAGAAAAAGCAATTCCTCACATATTGGCAGGGAAAGACGTACTTGCTTCTGCCCAAACAGGTACTGGGAAAACAGCTGGTTTTACACTTCCTGTTCTTCAATACTTATCAGAAACAAAACACCCTAAATACAGACCTTTAAGAGCCTTAGTTTTAACCCCAACAAGAGAATTAGCCGCTCAGGTATATGATAACGTAAGAGAATATAGTTCTTATTTAAATATTCATTCCACTGTGGTTTTTGGAGGTGTAAAAGCTGCTTCTCAAATAGCTACGTTAAGAAGAGGTGTAGATATTCTCGTGGCAACTCCTGGTAGATTATTAGACTTGCACAATCAAAAAGCAGTTTCATTTAAACGCATCGATGTTTTAATTTTAGACGAAGCAGACAGAATGTTAGACATGGGGTTTGTAAGAGATATCAATAAGATTATTA
>OJFP01001341.1_pt1 | contig 12412 bp, 8 predicted proteins | sample 1594141 | NCBI WGS metagenome assembly OJFP01 (sample SAMN05416843, study PRJEB24817) | seawater metagenome | isolation source: Sea water | place: Canada:Atlantic | collected 2013-07
CTTTTTATAGCGATGGCGGCGTCGCTTGTGATTTTGCTCGGCTGGAATGTGTTCTTTCCGCCGCCGGAACCACCGCCTAAGCCAGCAGCATCCATCACGGCTGATGGAACGCCTATAGCACCCGCAGGCGATGCAGCAATTCCCGGTCCACCAAGGGAAGCGACCGGACCGAGCGCCATTACCGCCGGTGGCGGACAAGCGCGTGGCCTGACCCGGACGGCAGCCCTGAACCAAAGTGCGCGCGTGACGATTTCAACGCCGCGCCTCGCCGGTTCTATCTCGCTTACGGGTGCCAGCCTCGATGATCTGACACTCTCCACCTACAAGCAGACCCTGGCTGAAGACAGCCCGCCGATCACACTGCTCTCCCCATCCGGCGGCCCGGACGCTTACTTCGCCCGTTTCGGTTGGTCCGCAACGGCTGGTAAAGAAGCCAGCGTGCCGACCAGTAAGACCGAATGGCGCTCGAACGACCGAACGCTCACGGAAAATGGCTCCGTTGTCATGACCTGGGAAAGCCCAGACGGCATGCTCTATGAGCGCACGATCGCGCTTGATGACGGCTATATGTTCACCGTCACCGACGTTGTGAAGAACAATGGCACTGACGCGACAACGCTCTATCCATACAGCTTGGTTTCCCGCGCTGGCGAGCCAGAAACATCCGGCCTTTATGTGCTGCATGAAGGGCCGATTGGGGTCCTCAACGACACCCTCGAAGAACTTTCCTACGACGATCTGTTTGACGATGGCCAATCTGAAATCATCACCCATGAGACGACTGGCGGATGGATCGGCATCACGGACAAGTATTGGCTGGCAGCGCTTGTGCCGCCATTCGATCAACCCGTGAAAGCGCGCTTCCTGCACACAAACGCAGGCGGCATTAGTCGCTATCAGACCGATTATCTTGGTGGTGCGGTAGCGATTGCGCCGGGTGCCTCCCATGAAATTACGCATCGGTTCTTCGGCGGTGCCAAGGAAGTTGGCCTGCTGGATCGCTACGAAGAAAACTTGAACATTCCACTGTTCGATAAAGCGATTGATTTTGGCTGGTTCTATTATCTGACCAAGCCGTTTTTCTACGCGCTGGAATGGTTCTATCACCTGCTTGGCAACTTCGGCCTTGCGATTATGGCGTTGACGGTTTGCGTGAAGATCGTGTTCTTCCCGCTCGCCAATAAGTCCTACAAGTCTATGGCGGCTATGAAGGGCCTGCAGCCTGAAATGCTGAAACTGCGTGAGCGTTATGGCGATGACCGTCAGAAGCTCAATCAGGAAATGATGGCGCTTTATAAGAAAGAGAAGGTCAATCCTGCGTCGGGTTGTTTGCCGATCATCGTGCAGATTCCGGTGTTCTTCTCGCTCTACAAGGTTCTGATCGTGGCGATTGAAATGCGCCACGCACCGTTCTTTGGCTGGATTCAGGATCTGTCGGCACCAGACCCGACCAACATCTTCAACCTGTTCGGATTGATCCCATTTACGCCGCCAAGCTTTATGCATATTGGTGCCTGGGCGGTCATGATGGGCATCACGATGTTCTTGCAGCAAAAGCTGAATCCGCAGCCGACGGACCCGATGCAGGCGCGCATATTCATGCTCATGCCGCTGATCTTCACCGTGCTGTTGTCTGGCTTCGCTGCTGGCCTGGTCATTTACTGGACATGGAACAACCTGCTTTCGATCTGCCAGCAGGCGATCATCATGACGCGGGCTGGTGTGCCTTTGGGCGGCGGGGCTAAGAAAAAGCCCGCAGCAGGCAAAGCGTAGAGCTTGGCTGATGCCAGAGGTAGACAGCCCTAGTTTCGACGACCCCGATACGCCGGAACGGCTGGAAGAGGGCCGTTTGCTCTTCACCAAGGAATGCGAATTCCTTTGGGAAGCGAAAGCGCTTGATAATCTGCCACCGCTGGGGTTGCCGGAAGTGGCTTTCGCTGGCCGGTCCAATGTTGGCAAGTCGAGCTTGGTGAATGCGTTGACCGGCCAGAAGGCGCTCGCGCGCTCTTCGAACACGCCGGGGCGTACCCAGTCACTGGTGTTCTTTGAACTCGGTGAGCGCCTGCGGCTGGTTGATTTGCCGGGTTATGGTTATGCCAAAGTCTCCCGCTCCAAGGTGACGGATTGGACAGTGCTGACACGGGATTTTCTGCGGGGTCGTTCAACGCTCGCACGGCTTTATCTATTGGTTGATGCGCGACACGGCTTTAAACCGAGCGATCATGAAATGATGGATATGCTGGATGAATCCGCGCTGTCTTATCAGATCATCTTGACCAAAGCCGATAAGCTGAAACCGAACCAGCAATTGACGATGTTGGCAGCGACGGAAGCTGTGGCCAGAAAGCGCCGCGCCGCGCACCCAGAAGTGTTGCTGACCAGCGCCGGCAAGAACATTGGCATTGCCGCATTGCGTTCGCGTATGGCGGCCCTGGCTGTATAGTCTTCCCTTGAATTGACCAGCATACGAGAAGCGTCATGAGTGATAGTTCTGCCGATAGAATGGCCCGGGTCGACATGCTGTCCGAGGCGTTGCCATTTATGCGCCGTTACGCTGGCGAAACTATCGTCATCAAGTATGGCGGCCATGCGATGGGCGATCAGGACTTAGCTGACAACTTCGCACGGGATATTGTGCTGCTGAAGCAGATCGGTGCATTCCCCATCGTCGTTCACGGTGGTGGCCCGCAGATCGGCGATATGCTGAAGCGGCTGCAGATCAAAAGCGACTTTGTCGACGGTCTGCGCGTTACCGGTGCCGATACGGTAGAAATCGTGGAAATGGTGCTGTCTGGCGGCATCAATAAGGGCATTGTCGCAGCGATCAATCGTGCTGGGGGCCGCGCCATTGGTCTTTCCGGCAAGGATGCGAACTTGATTCGCGCCAGCAAGCTTGGCCACAAAACCCGAGACAGCGACAGCAATATCGAAAAGATCATTGACCTGGGCTTCGTTGGAAAGCCTGAAGAAGTGAACGGCCAGGTGCTGGCGGAGCTGGCGCGCACTGGCGTGACGCCTGTGATCGCGCCTGTTGGTTTTGACGCCGCTGGCAATACCTACAATATCAATGCCGATACGGCGGCAGGCGCAGTCGCATCTGCCGTGCAGGCAAAACGGCTGCTGATGCTGACCGATGTCGCCGGTGTCCTGGACGCTAAAGGCAAGCGGATTGAGGATATTGCGGCAGATACCGCCCGGCGCATGATCAATGAAGGGGTCATCAAGGGCGGCATGATCCCAAAGATCGAAACTTGCCTGGAGGCTGTGGCTGCAGGCGTTGAAGCCGCTGTCATCCTAGACGGTCGCGTTCCACACGCCATTCTGCTCGAAATCTTCACAGAACGTGGCGACGGAACACTGATCCGCCCAGGCTGAGGCGCTAGTCACTTTCGAGCACTGAATCCCAGTAGAGATAATCTCGCCAGCTTTCGTGCAGGAAATTCGGCGGGAAGGCCTGGCCACGCGCCTGTAGCTCATACACCGTCGGCTCTGCGGGTGTATGACGGAGCGGCATGTGGGCCTCTTTCGGCGTGAGGTTGGCTTTTGCCAGGTTACACGCACCGCAAGCGGTCGCGACATTCGCCCAATCGGTGCGGCCGCCGCGGGAGCGTGGGATGACGTGGTCGAACGTTAGCTCAGACGTCACGGCCTTCACGCCGCAATAGGAGCAGCAGAATTGATCCCGCAAAAACACATTAAAGCGGGTGAAGGCTGGCCGTTTCGCTGGCGCGATATATTCTTTAAGGGAGATGACACTTGGCGCGTGCATTTCAAAACTGGGGGAGCGTACTGGCGCATCGTCATATTCGGCCAGCACATTGACCTTTTCCAGAAAGACAGCCTTAACGGCATCGCGCCAGGACCAAAGCGACAATGGGAAATAACTTAGCGGCCTGAAATCTGCGTTCAGGACCAAAGCAGCACGATTATCGAGCATGGTAGTCAGAGCCCTCCGGCGTGGTGGGATGAAACAAAGCCTCTCGCAAGCTACATATTGGGGCATAAACAGTGATTGTGACAAGATGAAGACGATGAGCGCCCCAGATAAAACGGCAGAGACCGAGGCTGAAGCCAACACGAAGGACAAAGCGAGCCTCAGCGTAGTCCGTTTGCTGATGCCTTATCTTTGGCCAAAGGACCGGCCAAGCTTCAAGCTGCGCATCGTTTTAGCCACCATTTGCCTGGTGCTGGCGAAGGTTTCGAACGTCTACGCCCCACTCTTTTTCAAAGATGCAATTGATGCGCTGGAAAACAAGCCGGAACTCGCTATTGCTGCACCCTTGGGCATTATTTTCGCGTATGGCCTTGTCCGCATTGGCGCTACGCTGTTCGGTGAAATACGGGAAGCGTTGTTTGCCGCTGTCGCCCAAGGTGCGATTCGTGGCGTTGGGCTGGATGTATTCCGTCACCTTCATAATCTCTCACTGCGCTTTCACTTGGAGCGCCGAACGGGCGGGCTAAGCCGCGCCATTGAACGTGGCGTGAAGGCGATTGAAACGCTGCTGCGGTTCGCTGTATTCAGCGTGCTGCCAACGATCTTTGAGATCATCGTTGTGCTGGCGATCCTTTGGAACATGCTGGATTGGCGGTTTGCAGCCGTCACCGGCGCCACAATCATCATCTACGTGACGTTCACAAAATACGTCACCACTTGGCGCTTGGGCATCCGTCGGACCATGAATGAGGAAGACAGCCGCGCCCATTCCAAGGCCGTCGATAGCCTGCTGAACTTCGAAACAGTCAAATATTTCAACGCCGAAAAACATGAGGCCGGGCGCTTCGATCAAGCGCTCGGCGCATACGAGAAAGCCGCTGTCAAAAGTTCGCTCTCGCTCTCGGTGCTTAATGTGGGTCAGGCGGTCATTATCTCAATCGGCCTTGTTGCCGTGATGATGATGGCGGCGGTCGGCATCCAGAAAGGCACGATGACGCTGGGCGAATTCGTGATGGTGAACGCTTATCTGATCCAGCTCTATCAACCGCTCAATATGTTTGGGTTTGTGTACCGTGAGATCATGCAGGCGCTGATCGACATGGAGAAAATGTTTAGCCTGCTAGATGTGAAGCCGGAAGTACCGGACAAGCCAAACGCGCCGCAGCTGACTGTGGCCGAAGGGGCTATCGCGTTTGAGGATGTGCATTTCGCCTATGATCCACGCCGGCCCATCTTGCAGGGCGTCTCGTTTCAGGTTCCTGCTGGTAAAACGGTTGCGGTCGTTGGCCCGTCCGGTGCGGGTAAGTCCACCATTGGGCGGCTGCTATATCGGTTCTATGACGTGCAAAAGGGCCGGATCACGATTGACGGCCAGGACCTGCGAGACGTTGATCAAACCAGTGTGCGCGCCGCCATTGGCACCGTGCCGCAGGATACGGTGCTCTTCAACGATTCCATTCTCTACAACGTGCTCTACGGTCGCCAGGATGCGTCGCCTGAGGAGGCCAAAGAGGCCGCGCGCCTTGCCCGTATCGCGGACTTTGTGGAAAGCTTGCCAGACGGGTGGGACGCAGAAGTTGGTGAGCGCGGATTGAAGCTTTCCGGTGGTGAAAAGCAACGCGTCGCCATCGCTCGCACGATCCTGAAAAACCCACCGATTCTGATTTTGGACGAAGCGACTTCGGCCCTGGATACCGCGACGGAGCGGGAAATTCAGACCAATTTGGAAGAACTTGCTGAAGGTCGCACAGCCATCGTCATCGCCCATAGACTTTCTACCGTGGTCAATGCGGACGAAATCCTGGTCTTCCAAGGCGGCAAGATCGTGGAGCGTGGGACGCACCGGGTATTGATGGCAAAGACTGGCGTATACGCTGAAATGTGGACCCGTCAGCAGGAAGACCGGGAGACTGCGGAAGCGGCGGCGGATTAGAACCTCCACGCACGGCCAAGTGACAGAATCACTGCCGCGCGATAGGCTTCCCCGTCACTCGGCATGAACGGCGGGATGGGTTTAATGGCGGCGGAAACTGAAATCAGCGAAATCGCAATCGTCGATATGGGGCCGCTGGCTGGCGGCGACGAAGCGGGTCGCAAAACGGTCGCGGAAGCGCTTCAGCAAGCGCTGGAAACGGCGGGATTTCTGATCCTCACGAACCATGGCGTGCCGCAAAACCTGATCGAACGCACATTCGGCGAAGCCAAGCGCTTTCACGATCAGTCGATGGACGCCAAGCTTGCGGTGATGATGAACGCCCATAGCAACGGCTATATGGCAATGAACCGCTATAATGTCCGCACGTCTAGCGTCAGTGAGGACACCGCAAAGCCAGATCGCAACGAAGCGTTCTTTATGAAGCGGGAACGGGCGGCGGATGATCCGATGGTGCTCGCTGGCAGACGCTTTGCAGGGCCGAATGAATGGCCGGTCGATTTGCCGGGCTTCAAGGAAACGGTGCTGGAATACACGAATGCGGTGGAGGCGATGACGCAGCGCCTGCTGCCTGCGCTCGCCGTATCGCTCGACATGCCGGCCAATGGCTTCGATGCCGCTTTTGCCGAGTGCATGTTCACATTTCGACTATCGCATTACCCGCCAGTCCCAGCCCAAGAAGCCGGGCAGTACGGGATAGCGCCCCATTCTGATGCGAGCTTTATGACGTTCCTACCGCAATCTGGCGTGCCGGGTTTGCAAATCCGGGTGGGCGAGGATAGATGGCTGGATGTGCCTTATGTCCCGAATTCCTTCGTCGTGAACGCTGGCGATACCCTGCAGCGCTGGTCCAACGGCCGGTATAAATCCACGCCGCACCTTGCATTGCCGCCAACCGGCCAGCCGCGCTACGCGATCCCATATTTCTTCGCGCCGCACCTGGATACGGTGATCGACTGTCTGCCGTCCTGCCAAGGGCCGGGCAATCCGCCGCAATATCCGCCGATCACGTACAGCGATTGGCTCGCGTGGTGGTACGACCAGAACTACAATACGGACGATCAGGCTGATTTGGCCAAGACGTAGGCTGCCTTACTCCGCCTTGCCCCACCCGCCAGCGCCAGGCGATTCGACCAGCGCCATGGATCCGTCTGGAATCAGTCGGTCGCCGGTTTTACCCGGCAACGGCGTCTCATCGCCATTGGCACCGATAAAGCCGAACCGGCCTTTGCCGCCATCTTCACCGCCTTGCAGGCCCCAGGGCGCATGGCGGAAGCGTTCGCCGACGCCGTTGAAAGTGCAAGCGTGATCTACGGGTTTCACAACCCTGCGAATGCCGCGCCCGCCTGGATGTTTGCCAGCACCCCCTGAATTCGGCACGAGACCGTATTCCAGCACCATCAATGGATATTCCATTTCGATGGCTTCAACGGGCAGGTTGGATGTATTGGTAATGCCGGTTTGAACGCCATCCTTGCCGGGCTTGGTCGGCCTGCCGCCCGCACCGCCGCCGATGGTCTCCAAATATACGTACGCCTCGCCATTGCGGGGATCGACCCCAGAGAACACGGCCATTGTGTTGGCGCCGTTAGGGGCGGCGGGCACTCTGTCTGGCAGCGCCGGGGCCAGGGCGCCCATGACAACATCGATGACCCGTTGGCAGGTATGCGCCCGGCCAGCGACAGGGGCTGGGAACACAGCGTTGCACACCGTTGCTTCGGGGGCAGTGATAGGCGCGCAATCAATAACAGCCTGGGTGTTCGGCGCTTCAGGATCGAGCAGGGCTTTGATGGCGTAGATCACGGCAGCTTGTGTGGCGTTCAGCGTCATGTTGACGTTGCCGGGCACCTGCGGGCTGGAGCCAGCGAAGTCGAAGCTAAGCTTGCCGCCCTTCGCCACAATCGTGACCTCAAAGACGATGTCGAACGTCTCGACGCCGTCATCATCCATCATGTCGCGGAAGTTATAAGTCCCATCCGGCACCTGCTTCAGCGCGTCGGCGATGCGGGCGGCGGAGCGATCAAGCAATTGACGGAACCCGTCGCGCATCGTTTTGGCACCATAGCGTGCGCCTAGTTCCTGCATGCGGCGGACGCCGAGCTTGGCAGCGGCGATCTGGGCGTAGTAGTCGCCCCGGCGTTCAGTTGGTGCGCGGGCGTTCAGCAGGAAGATGTCTAGGATCTCCTGATTGATCTCATCCTTGGTACCAATGCGCGTGACGGGAATACGCAAGCCTTCCTGGAAAATCTCCGTCATGCCGCCAGACATACTGCCAGCGGCCATGCCGCCAATATCAGCATGGTGCGCAATGTTGCAGACGAAGCCGACCAGATGCCCGTCAACGAATACAGGTGCTGCGAAATTCACATCCGGCAAATGGGTGCCGCCCGCAGTATGCGGATCATTGGCGACAAATAGGTCGCCCGCGTGAATATCATCGCCGTATTTTTCGATCACACAGCGCATCAGGCCGCTCATGGAAGCAACATGGATCGGCAGGCTCATGTCCGCCTGGGCGATCAGGTCACCCTCGGCGTTCATGATTGCAGTCGAGTGATCGTGGCGTTCTTTGATATTCGTCGAATAGCTCGCCTTCATTAGTGCGACGAAACTTTCGTCATTGATGGATTTGAGCGCGTTGGTGAGGATTTCGAGGCCGATAGCGTCAAGTTCAGCCATAATTATGCCCCCTTCAGAGCGATGAGCATTGAGCCGTCTGGGCGGACATCTACTGTGTCTCCCGGGTGCACCGGCGTCGTTGCGTCTAATTGGTCGATGATGGCGGGGCCGGTGAAAGTCATGCCCGGTGCCAGCGTTTCCCGGCGATAAATCGGCGTTTCCATTGAAGCCTTGCCATCAAACCATACTGGGCGATGGCCGGTCGGTTCTGGCATAGGCTGGGCCTTGCCCGGTTCCGGCATGTCCTCGGCATCGTAAAGACGCCCACGGGCTGTCATGCGGAAGTTGACGATTTCAATCGCTGCCCCTGGGTCATGGAAGCCGTAAGCGCGGTCATGGGCTGCGAAAAATGCGTTCGCCAGCGCTTTGATATCCGGCATATCCGCGCCGGAAAGGCTGGGCGCAGAAGCGACGGGAACGATCAACTCAAAGTTCTGGCCGACATAGCGAAGGTCCAGCGCTAATTCCATGGTGCGGGTCGCGTCGGGCAAGTTTTCAGCGTCGAACCATTCTGCGGCGCGGGCGGCGAGGCTCGTCACGGTATCTGCCGCAACGCTCATCTGATCCGCGTGGAGCGGTAGGCGGAGGCTGGCAACGAAATCTTCTTTCTGGTCTGACACCAGCAGGCCTTCCGCGCACACAATGCCGGGGGAGGGCGGTACGAGCACTTCGCCCATGCCAAGTTCCGCCGCGACTTCACGGGCATGCAACGCGCCAGCACCGCCAAAGGCCATAAGTACGAATTCGCGCGGGTCACGGCCCCGTTCAACGGACATGCGCCGCACGGATCGCGTCATGTTAGCGACGGCGATAGCGAGCACGCCGAGTGCAGCTTCCTGCAACGACACGCCAACTTTTTCTGCCACTGGCTTCAGTGATGTTTCAGCGACGACTGGGTCTAGCGGCATCGCGCCATCGAGTAAGCCCGTTGGCGACAGGCGGCCGAGCACGAGGTTTGCATCTGTCACCGTCGGTTCAGTGCCGCCCTGGCCATAGCAGGCAGGCCCAGGCACGGCGCCAGCGCTGATCGGGCCGACTTTTAGCAGGCCATCGCGGTCAAACCAAGCGATGGACCCGCCGCCTGCGCCAACCGTATCGATATCGACCATGGCTAGGCGAATGGGGAACCCGGCGACATCACGCTGGAACGCGATCTCCGTTCGGCCGTCTTCAATAAGGGCTACGTCTGCACTGGTGCCACCCATATCAAGGGTTACAACGTTTGGACGTCCGGCACGGAGGGCGATGTGCGCCGCACCTACCGCACCCGCCGCAGGGCCAGACAAGGCCGTCCGTACGGGGAATGATGCGGTTCGTTTGGCAGACATGAGCCCGCCGGAGGACTGGTTCACGCCGAGCGCCGCCCCTTTGACGGCATCATTCAATCCAGCCGCCAGCCGCTCCACATAGCCTGCCATTAGAGGCTGGAGGTATGCATTGATCGCAGTTGTTTGAAAGCGTTCATATTCCCGGAATTCCGGCTGAACATCGGAACTCAACGAAACGCGCAAATTAGGCGCGATGGCCTTGATAGCGTCAGCCAATTGCTGTTCGTGCGCTGGATTGCGGTAAGCGAAGAGGAAGCAGACCGCCACAGCATCAGCGCCGCTATCAACGATTTCACGTGCAGCGCGGGCGGCCTCGGCGTCAGTCAGTGGCAGTACGGCCTCGCCCCGCCAATCCAGGCGTTCGGCGACTTCGAAGCGCATCGCTTCACCGGCTAATGGCTCCGGCTTATCCAGGTTCAGGTCATACATATGCGGGCGGACCTGGCGGCCAATTTCCAGCAAATCCCGAAACCCTTTGGTGGCGACAGCAGCGATGCTGGCACCCTTCCGCTGGATCAGCGCGTTGGTTGCGACCGTTGTGCCGTGGGCGATGCGCGCGGCTTCAGCCAGCGGCACATCATGGGCTTCGGCCATTTCAGCCAAGCCAGAAAGGATCGCTTCTCCAGGGTCTGCCGGGGTGGAGGGCCGCTTGAAAACGACTTCCCGGCCAGAGACGCCGTCACGGGCGTGGAAATCTGTGAAAGTGCCGCCTACATCGACGCCAATCGTCCAACTCATATGGGTGACTCAAGCCTTCCTACGTAATAAACCGAACGCGGCGAACAGGACGGCGATGATGGCGATCCCGGCTGCGATGTTTCTCTGGGTCATAATGCTGGTCGCTTCGTCCGCCTGCAACGCTTGGATGGATGCGGCTTGAACCCGCTCCGCCTGGAGTGCGGCGATGGCCTCAGCCTCAGCAGCTTTGACAGCAGCGGCTGCTTCATCGGTCACACGTTTTGTTGCGGCTTCGGCGATGTCTAGGTCTTCTTGCAGCCCGGCGCGCTCATTATAGGCCGAGGCCAGACTTGCCTGCATCCCAGACAATTGCTCTTCGAGCTGCTGGATCCGATCTGCACTTGCGGATGTTTCGGCAAGTTCAGCTGATGCTGCTCGCTCTGCGCCAACGGCTGAGGCCAGTGCGGCGCGCGCCCGTTGGAGGTCGCCTTCCAGGGCCGCTGACGCTTGGGTCTGGCCCGCCAGAGCTTGAGCCGTTGCAGACTGTTTGGCGTCAAGGTTTGCCACTTGACCCTGCAGGTCATTCACCTGGCCGACCAATTCGCCGATCCGGTCACGGAAGTCTGCATTTTCCGCCCTCATCAGTGCGGCTTGGTCTTCGAGCGCATTCTTATCTGCAACGAGCGCCGCGTTTTCAGTGCGCACTGCAGCCAACCTGCCGGCTAGGCCGCCTGCTTTACCGGATAGCGAATGGCGTTCAGATTTTAGATCATCGAGCCGGTTTTTGAGGTTTCCTGCTTCCGCTGAAGGGTCCCGGTTCTGGGTGCCTGCAACCGTTAGTGCCTGACGCGCGGCGGCGAGCTGCTGTGTCAGCGCCTGAATTTCTGCGGCCTGCGCAGATGCCCGGTCCGCAAGCATCTGATTCTCGCCTGATAGCTGATCAGCAACCGCCTTTGCGTTGGTGGTTTCTGTCGTGAGGTCCGCAATCTTTGCGTTTGCAGCGCCGTTCTCAGCCTCTAACGCGCTTTGCCGTATCGTCAGGTCATTGATCTGGCCGCGAAGGATGGATTGTTCGGCTTTGAGGCCTGAAATTTCTGCCGAAAGCTGTACGGCCCGCGCTTCCGCCGCGCGGGCTTTTTCTTCAGCAGCCTTTGTTTCGGCGGCAAGGGCTCGGATGCGGCTTAGGAAGCCGCCGCCGCCTGGTGGTTCTGGCAGGTTTGGTGGCGTTAGATTGGGCGCTTTTGGGGCTTCAGGCCGTGCAATCGTTGGCGCTTCAATCGTTGGGCGCGTGACGGATTGCGCGGCGGCGCTAGAGGCTAGGCCGCAAAGGGCCAAGCCAGCGCCGACAAGCGCTGTAATGGCCCGATGGGAAATCATGCAACGTCGTCAAACGCAGCCGCGGCATCATCTTCGATGTCGAGTTGCAGCACGTCATTGAAGCGATTGAATGCGCCACAGAGCGCAATGCGCCAGGTGAGTTCGACGATTTCAGGCTCGCCAAAATACTCACGCAGCCGGTCAAAAATACCGTCGCGCACCCGGTTTGGGTCCATCGTCACCTGTCGGGCGTATTCGATGACCAAGCGATCTTTCGCATCGAACTCATCCACATTGTCATAGTCCAGGATGTTCTCAATCGCGTTTTTGGAGGCGCCGATGACATTCAGCATTGGGCTATGATGCGCGACGCAATAATCGCAGGCGTTCAGCTTAGAGACTGCGACCAGCGCCAGCTCCAGCGACCGCCTGTCCAGCACGCCTTCATCACGTAAATCGCCAAGCAATCCGAATACATTGTTCAAGATCGGAGGGCGCTGCGCCATGGCACCAGCAAGGCTGGCGAAGGGGCCGTAGCCTGTG
>OJFP01001342.1_pt1 | contig 12398 bp, 10 predicted proteins | sample 1594141 | NCBI WGS metagenome assembly OJFP01 (sample SAMN05416843, study PRJEB24817) | seawater metagenome | isolation source: Sea water | place: Canada:Atlantic | collected 2013-07
GTAGAGAGGTCTCGTGGGCTCGGAGATGTGTATAAGAGACAGATTTTAATATTAGCATGATTTTTTTTAAGAAAGTTTAAGATATTTACTTTACTTATATCTACAATATTGAAAAGATGACCACTCTCCTGCTTTGCCTGAAGAGTGTATCTTCCATCTACAAAAAGATAATTTTTTTTTTTGAAAATAAGGGCGGTTCCTGCAGACCCAGTAAAATTGCTAACATATCTTAATCTGTCATTACTAGTTTTTATAAACTCATTAAAAAAACAATCATTTTTAGGAACTAAATAGGCATCAATATTTTTTTTGATCAATAGGTTTTTAAGTTTATTCAGGTTATCCAGGCTATTCATTTTCAATTTTTCTTAAGTACTTATCAATTACTTTTTTTTCTCCAGAGTCTTTAAAGTTTATTAATAATTTATTTCCATCTATGTGAATAATTTTCCCATTTCCAAATGTTTCGTGATGAACGCTTTGTCCTATTTTAAAGTCTGTTAAATTATTAGTGTAGTTAATAGTTTTGGTTTTTTCCTTAGCTTTTGTATACCGATCCCAGCCAGGACTTTTGGGTGTTGTTGAAAAATCAGAATCTTGGCTAAATTCAAAATCTTGATGAGGATCTTCTGCAATTTCATTTATTTTTAAATATTTTTTATCTAACTCATCAATAAATCTGGAGGGCATAGATGGCATCCAGTCATTATTATCATTTTTGTTACCAAAAAATTTCCTATTATTAGCAAAGGAAATGAACAATCTTTGTTTGGCCCTAGTTATTGCAACATAAGCCAACCTTCTTTCTTCTTGAACTGCCACATCTCCCTTTTCTTCAATAGACTTTTGATGTGGAAACATACCTTCCTCCCAGCCTGGCAAGAAAATACATTCAAATTCCAAACCTTTTGCAGCATGAATTGTCATAAGGTTTATTTTTTCTCCATCCCACTCCTCATCGATAGCAGTTTGTAGTGAAATATTTTCTAAAAATTCTATGAGATTAGAATAGTTTTTCATAGAAGATCTTAATTCTTTTAAATTTTCTAATCTTGCTTCAGCCTCGGGGCTTTTTTCATCAATCAGCATTTTAGTATAACCAGATTCATCCAAAACTCTTTCTAGCAACTCTACATGATCCAATTTTTCAGAAAGTTTTGTCCACTGGTTTAATTTGTTTATTAATAGCTTTAGGCTTTCTTTAGTCTTGGGCTTTAACTCATCCCCATCCAAAAGAGAAACTGAAGTATCAAAAAGATTTTTATTAGAATTTCTAGAAAATTCATGAATTTTCTTTAAGGTAGTATCTCCAATGGATCTTTTCGGTGTGTTTACAATTCTTTCAAAAGCCAAATCGTCATTTTTTTGATGAATTAGTCTGAGATAGCAGAGTGCGTCTTTAATCTCTGCTCTTTCATAAAATTTTACTCCTCCAATAACACGATATGGAAGTCCTATTCTAATAAATCTTTCTTCAAATTCTCTAGTTTGAAAAGATGCTCTGACTAAAATAGAAATATTATTCAATGAAAACTGTTTTGCAAGTTCTTTTTCAATTATATCAGAAGTGCCACTTGCCTCATCACGACCATCACTATAGGAATTAATCCATACTTTTTCACCATCGCTAAAATCAGACCAAATTTTCTTTCCTAGTCTATCATCATTGTTGGATATTAAAGAGGAGGCAGTATTTAGAATATTTTTAGTTGATCTATAGTTCTGCTCAAGCTTAATTGTTTTAGTATTAGAATAATTTTTTTCAAAATCTAATATATTTTTAACCTCCGCACCCCTCCAACTGTAAATGGATTGATCATCATCTCCCACTACACAAATATTTTTAGTATCTCCAGTTATATAATTAAGCCATAGGTTCTGTATAAAATTGGTATCTTGAAACTCATCAACCAGAATGTATTTAAAGTTTCTTTTAAAGGACTCACGTATTTCTTTAAAATTTTTAAAAATAGTAACGCAGTGTAGAATAAGATCTCCAAAATCAACACAGTTCATCATCTTAAGACGCTCTTGATAAATCCTGTAAATTTTTAAAGCATTAATTTTAGAGTAGTCTGATGGACTAGCTTTTATTTCAGAAGGAGTAAGAGCTTTATTCTTCCAATGATCAATCAAGTGAGCAATAAGTTTAGGAGGGTTTTTTTTGATATCAATGTTTTCTGCAGCTAAAATATTTTTAATTAGTTTTAATTGGTCCAGAGTATCTAAAATAGTAAAACTTGGCTTTAACCCAACGGCTTCTGCATGTTTTCTAAGAATTTTGTTACTAATAGAGTGAAAAGTTCCGAGCCATGGTACTGAATTAGTATTACCTACCACCAAACCCTGAACTCTTTCTCTCATTTCGTTTGCTGCTTTATTGGTAAAGGTTACGCAGAGTATTTGATTACTGAAACATTTTTTACTTTGAATTAAATGAGTTACTCTCGTAGTCAGTACTTTTGTTTTACCAGAGCCAGCACCTGCAAGAATAAGCAGAGGCCCATCAGTATGTAAAACAGCCTCTTTTTGTTGATTATTTAAAGTATTTAAGTAATTTGGACCTGTGGCACTCATGTTCATTAATTAAATTATTAAAAATTAAATACAACAAGAAAAAATGAAAAAAGATTTTTCAGCTAGTAAATTTTTTTTAAAAGTAGCAACCCTCATTGTTATATTTTTGGTTGTAATTTTTGCTGCTCCGTTAGCCCTCAATATAAATGGTTACAAAAGCGACCTCGAGAATAAATTATCTAAAATGCTTAATACGAATGTCAGAATTGAAGGTGACATAACATATACATTTAATCTAGGGCCTAAATTAAGACTTAAAAATATTAGTTTCGATGCAGGGGAAGGCAATACTTTAGATGGCAATATAGAAAATCTCTACTTAAATGTTAATCCTTTTGAATTATTCAAAAAAAAATTTTCATTTAAAAAATTTTCTATAGCAAATGGATCCCTTTCTGTATCTGATGATTTTTTTAAATCTTACATTCAAAATAAATTACAATTTAAAAAAATCACTTTTAAAAATATGGATATTAAGATTGTTAATAACCTGTCAGAAATAAAATTCGATAGTAATGATGGGGTATTTTTATTTAATTCTCAAAATTTAGTTACTGCCAAACTGCATGGGACATTCTCCAATCTTCTATATGATTTGAAGTATAAAAATAATAAATTAGAGATTTCCATCCCGGAAATAAAGCTATCTTTAGAGCATGTAAGACGAGACTTAACTAATAATAATGGTTTTGTTAAAATTAAGTTTTCTGAGAAATTGTTATTTCCCGGCTTTCGCAACACTTACATTAAGTCAGATATATTACTCGCTAATAGTAAGTTAGAATTGAATAATGCCAAAATATCATCTGCCATTTACAATGGTATAGGAAAAGTAAGTTTACAGAAAAATAATGGCTTGGCATTTATTAACGCGGATTTAAAATTTGGAAGATCTAATTTTTCAAGGGCATCCGAATCGGATTGGGTTTCTTTTTTTAATAAAGAAATATTTCAGATAGCATCATTAATGAATGGTAATTTTAAAATTAATTTTCAAAATGTATTTTTGGATCGAAATTATTTTGACAAGGTAGATTTAGACATTTCTTTAAACGGAGGAGATATTGTTTTGAATCAAATTCAATTCAGCTCTGACAAAAATTCTTTAGTTTTGTCTGGTAGATTTGTTCAAGAAAACAAAGATCTTCTTTTATTTTTTGACAGTGCCTTTAAAACTAAACAGCTTAAAAAATTCTGTTTCCAAACATGCGAATCCAAACCGACTACTAACAGTTATTCCATGAAAGCCAAGGGTGCCCTTAGTTTGAAAAATTCTAAATTTACTATAAAGAGTTTTTTTTCTGACAAGGAGTATAGTCAGCCTCAAATTGTGGATCTAAATCAAAGATTAAAGACTATTTTTTTTGGTGATCTTGCAAAAACGTTTGTACTTAAGAATTACTTTAAATTATATTAATTATTTAGGGTGAGTCATCTTTTTAGGATTCATAATCTTCATATAATCTTTTTCATTTATCAATCCAGTTTTTAAGGTTTCTTCTTTTAAATTAGTTCCATTTTTATGAGCTGTTTTGGCAATCTTACTTGCGTTGTCGTATCCAATTTTAGGAGCTAGAGCTGTTACTAGCATTAATGATTCATTCAACAATTGCTCAATTCTTTTTTTATTTGGCTTAATTCCTTTGACGCAAAAATTAACAAAGCATTGAACAGAATCGGATATGAGGTCAATGGACTGAAGAATGTTGTGTGCAATCAACGGTTTAAAAACATTTAATTCAAAATGACCATGTGATCCTGCCATAGTAATTCCATTGTGATTTCCAATCACCTTTACGCAAACCATGGTAACTGCCTCACATTGAGTAGGATTAATTTTACCTGGCATGATAGAAGAGCCCGGTTCGTTTTCAGGAAGAGACAATTCTCCATATCCTGCTCTTGGACCTGATCCCAAAAATCGTATGTCATTTGCAATCTTCATTAATGCAACGGCTGTTGTATTGAGAGTTCCTGAAAAATTTACAATTGAATCATGTGCTGCCAATGCTTCAAATTTGTTTTTGGCAGTATGAAAAGGAAGTTTGGTTATCTTTTTAATTTCTGCAGCTATTGTTTTGTCCCAACCTTTTCTTGAATTAATACCAGTTCCAACAGCAGTACCTCCTTGTGCCAAAGGATAAATTTCAAGTAATGCTCTTTTAATTCTAGTTAATGATTTTGAAACTTGCATATGATAGCCAGAAAATTCCTGGCCCAGTGTTAAAGGAGTAGCGTCTTGTAAATGGGTTCTTCCTATTTTGACTATATCTTTAAATTCTTTAGTTTTTTTAGCCAAAGCTTTTTCCAACAAGCTAATAGCTGGTATAAGTTTTTTGTTAGCTTGAATCGCAATCGCGATGTGCATGGCAGTAGGAAAGGTATCATTGGTAGATTGAGCTTTATTAACATGATCATTAGGATGAACTGGTTTTTTACTTCCCATTTTTCCACCAAGCATTTCAATTGCTCGGTTAGCAATAACCTCATTAACATTCATATTAGTTTGTGTTCCGGAACCAGTTTGCCAGACCCTAAGTGGAAAATTATCATCTAATTTTCCAGAAATGACTTCTTCTGATGCTTTAATAATAGCCCTTGAAACCTGCGGGGTAATATCTTTATATTTTGCGTTGACGATTGCTGCAGCTTTTTTAACCATAGCAATAGAGTGAATTAACTCAATTGGAACGTTGACTTTACCTATTTTAAAAAATTGTAATGATCTTTGAGTTCCAGCTCCCCAATATTTGTCACTAGGAACTTTAATTTTTCCAAAACTATCTGATTCAATTCTTGATGCCATAAGAGATATTTTATATCACTATATTACTTACTTTTTAATAAATATTATGAATGTTTTAATAATAGGAGCAACTTTTGGTATTGGCTACGAACTAGCTAAAAAATATCTTAATACCTGTGATAATCTCATTTTACTAGGAAGAACGCAGAGCAAGTTAGAAGAAATTAAGCAGGAATTTTTTAGCGGCAAAGCCAAAGTATATACCGAAAATTTAGACGTAACTATTCTGGATGATTGTAAGAACAAATTGTCCAATATTATAAAAAACAATTCAACAATAGATAAGGTTATTTACTGTTCGGGGTATTATGAGCCACATGACACTTTTAAAATTGATGTGAGTCTTTTTCAAAAAACTATGGACGTAAACTTTATGGGCATGATTAACGTTTTTTCAATTTTACTTCCTCATTTAAAAAATCAAAATCATGGACAGCTTGGAATTGTTGCTTCTCTTGCGGGCTTTGGCGGATTGCCCAATTCTTCTTCTTATGGACCAAGTAAAGCAGCCATGATGAATTATGCAGAATCTATCAAAATTGATTGCGATAAACACAATATCAAAGTTAGCATTATTAACCCTGGATTTGTTCAGTCTAGATTAACGGAGAAAAATACCTTTGATATGCCGTTTCTAATGACGAGTGAGAAAGCTGCTAATATTATTTATGAAGGCTTGCAAAAAGAAAAGTATGAAATTACCTTTCCTTTGCCTATGATGATTTTATTTAAAGCCTTAAGAATTTTACCACGTTCTATTTATTTTTGGGTAGTAAAAATTATAACCAAATCTTAATTATTGTAGATAGTAAAATAAATCATTCCTAAGACTAGCAAGTTAGCAGTCACTATAAATGAAACAGTTCTTGAAAAAAAAGATTTTTCTTTTTTAATTTCTACGGTGTTAATTTTTGCTGGTTGTATTAGATTCATATTGTTCCTCTTGTTGTTTGATACTTAATTAATATTAAATTAAGGCAAACTCAGACTAAAAATGTGACTAATATAAGACTACTTTAAAGAATTAGCCAAATCTTCTTTAAGATCATTAATATCTTCCAGTCCAATAGATAACCTAATTAGGTTAGGGGTAATACCTAGGGATAATCTTGCCTCTTCTCCGAGAACTTTGTGTGTTGTGGTAGTTGGATGAGTTACAAGAGATTTTGAGTCTCCTAAATTGTTAGAGATATCAAAAATATTTAATTTGTTGATAATTTTAAAAGCATCTTTCTTCCCGCCCTTAACTTTAAAGGCAATCATGGTTCCCCCGGCACTTTGTTGTTTTTTTGCCAGAGCGTATTGAGGAAAAGACTTAAGACCAGGATAGTACACTTGCTTAATTTTTTTATGTTTTTCTAAAAATCTCGCAATTTGTAATGCATTGTCGGATTGAGAAAGGACACGTATTTTTATTGTTTCTAAACTCTTAAGAAGAACCCATGCATTAAAAGGACTAATACAAGGACCGGTATGTCTCAAGAAAGGTTTTAGAATATTTTCTTTAAATTTATTTGTTGAACAGACAGCCCCACCCATAGCTCTTCCCTGTCCATCAATATGCTTGGTGCCAGAATAAATAACAACATCTGCACCAAATTTGACTGGTTGTTGTAACACTGGTGATGCAAAAATATTATCTACAATAGTTGTTATTTTATTTTTTTTAGCAAGATTACAAACTTGTTTAATATCAATAATTTCCAAGCATGGGTTAGAAGGAGATTCAAAGAAGAAAATCTTAGTATTTTTTTGAATACTTTTGTTCCATTCTTTAATATTTTTTCCATCAATAAAAGATACTTCAATCCCAAATTTAGGAAGTATGTCATTTAGTATATATCTACAGGAACCAAATAATGCTGAAGCAGAAACTACATGATCCCCGGCTTTTAATTGACACATCATCGAGCCAAATACAGCAGCCATTCCGCTCGCTGTTGCAAAGCATGCTTCTGAACCATCTAATAAAGCCAACCTTTGTTCAAACATTTCTACAGTTGGATTGGCGTACCTAGAGTACTGAAATCCTTTTTTCTTTCCTAGAAAAATAGCTTCTGCTTGCTCAGCTGAATCATAGACAAATCCCGAATTGAGAAAAATAGCTTCAGATGTTTCTTTAAAGTTAGATCTAGTTAGGCCACCCCTAACTAGATTGGTATCTAACTTAAATTTTTTTTTCAATTATTCTGCCCTCAGTTCTTTCGCAGCATCAACCATTTTAGTTAATGCATCAATAGTTTCGGGCCATCCTCTAGTCTTTAAACCACAGTCAGGATTGACCCAAACTCTAGATGGATCAATTAATTTAGATGCTTTTTGAATCAGCTCTTTCATTTCATCTTTCGATGGAACTCTAGGAGAGTGAATATCGTAAACTCCAGGACCTACTTCATTTGGATATTTAAACTTTTCAAATGTAGTTAAGAGCTCCATTCTAGACCTAGATGTTTCAATAGAAATAACATCCGCGTCTAAAGCGGCGATAGAATCGATGATATCTTCAAATTCTGCGTAACACATATGTGTATGAATTTGAGTTTCATCCTTCACTACTGCAGCAGATATCTTAAAACAATCTACAGACCATGTAAGGTATTCTTTCCAGTCCTTTTTCTTTAAAGGCAACCCCTCTCTAAGAGCAGGCTCATCGATTTGAATCATTCGAATACCATTTTTTTCAAGATCTTCCACTTCATCACGAATGGCAAAGCCAATTTCTTGTGCTGTAAATTTTCTTGGTTGGTCATCTCTCACAAAAGACCACTGCAAAATAGTGATCGGCCCTGTAAGCATTCCTTTTACAATTTGCTTTGTTTGCTCTTGTGCAAATTTAGACCAACGTACGGTCATAGGTTTTGGTCTAGACACGTTTCCAAAAATAATTGGTGGTTTCACACAACGAGAGCCATAGCTTTGTACGAAGCCACTAGAAGTAAAGGTAAATCCTTTTAGCTGTTCACCAAAATATTCCACCATGTCATTACGTTCAAATTCACCATGAACAATAACATCGATACCAATCTCTTCTTGTTTTTTAATCGTATCAATAGTTTTTTCTTCTAAGAACTTGTCGTAGCTTTGCTCATCCAGCTCACCACGTTTAAATTTAGCTCTTGCTTGTCTTACATCGGTTGTCTGAGGAAAAGACCCAATGGTTGTAGTTGGGTATTTAGGTAAAGCAAAAATTTCTTTTTGAACCACTGCTCTTTCTGGATAGGATGATTTTCTGTTTACAATCGATTGATTGATTGTTTTTATTCTATTTTTCACAGCATCATCATGAATCAATTTAGAAGTTTTTCTATCTTGAACGTCAGCAGTATTGCTCTCTAACTCCGCCTTATGACTTCCTTCGTTAACACAACCCTTGATTACACTTAGCTCTTGCAATTTTTGTTTTGCAAACGATAACCATCTTTTAATTTCAGCTGGAACCTTCTGTTCAAGCTCTAAATCATAAGGAGAGTGAAGTAGGGGGCAAGAAGAAGCAATAATCACATCGCCAGAAACATTGTCTTTAACAAAGTCAATTTTCTCTTGTAAATTTGTTTTCCATACGTTTCTTCCATCTACTAAACCTAATGACAGTTGTTTCTTGGAGTTTTTGACATAACCTTTATTTTTAGTACCGCGAACCAAATCTAAATGAATTACATCCACATCACTTGCAAACACTTCTTCCTTAACGTCTTCATTTAGGTCTTCAAAGTAAGTGGTAAGTAAAATCTTACTTGAACCCGCAGCTTGTTTAAGCTCGTTCAGAGTGTTTTTGATTTTAGACACCACATTAGAATCTAAATCTTTTACTAATATAGGCTCATCAATTTGAATCCATTCTGCTCCTAGATCAGCAAATTTTTTAACCACCTCTTTGTAAACGGGTAAAATTTTGTCTAATAGATCAATAGTATTTAAGCCATCAATTCCTTTTCCTAACAACAAGAAAGACAATGGACCTAAAATAACAGGCTTGGTATTATAACCTGCCTGTTTCGCTTCTTCATATTCTGCGAAAGGTTTATTAGAACTTATTTTAAATGATTGGTCTTTGGATAACTCAGGTACCAAGTAGTGGTAATTCGTATCAAACCATTTGGTCATTTCCAATGCAGGCACATCCAGCTCTGATGTTTGTGATCCACGCGCCATGGCAAAGTAAGTTTTTAGGTTTACTTCATTGCCATCCCATTTGTATCTTTTCGGAACTGCACCTAATAAGCAAATTGCATCTAACACCTGATCGTAAAATGAAAAATCATTAGAAGATATTAAGTCTACACCGCACTCTTTTTGAGTTTGCCAATTTTGCTTTCTTAAATTTTTTGCAACATTATGCAAATCTTGTTCTTGAATGTCACCTTTCCAAAATTGTTCTAATGCTTTTTTTAGTTCTCTTTTAGGACCGATTCTTGGGTATCCAATAGATGCTACTTGTATCATGCTCTTGCTTCTCCTTTGGTTTGATTGTTTTGATTTAAATTATTTTGCAGTGATAGTAATCGCGAACATACTGCAAAGGTTAATTCATATTTATTTAGTGTATAAAAATGAAACTCATTAACTTCTTCTTTTTTTAATTTTTTCACTAGATCGCTTGCTAAACTGGCACCAACTAATTGCTGCACTTCTGGCGTGTCGTCTAAGCCAGAAAACTCACTAGCTATCCAGTCAGGAATGGATGCGCCACACATAGCGCTAAAATTTTTAACTTTTTTAAAATTAGAAATAGGCATAATTCCTGGAATGATGGGAATGTTGATCCCTGCAGCCACTACTGAATCCCGGTATCGTAAAAACACATCTTTATCAAAAAAGTATTGAGTAATAATTTTATCGGCACCCGCATCCACTTTTCTTTTCAAATGATCAGTATCATCTTGTTTATTTTTAGAGTCAGGGTGTATTTCTGGATATCCACCAACTGCAATTTCAAAATTAGCTAATTTTTTTAAACCCAAGCACATATCGGCAGCATTTTGGTAGCCATTGGGATGAGGAATGTATTGTTTATTTTTTTCTCTTACATCACCTCGTAAAGCAACTATTTTATTCACTCCCTTTTCAAACCAACCTAAAGCCAAATCGTTAATTTCATCTTTGGACATATCCACGCAAGTTAAATGACCTGCTACTGGTACTAAAGAATCTTTATTAATCTTTTTAACAAAAGAATCGCTTTTTAAACGCTCGCCACCACCAGCACCAAAAGTAACTGAAAAAAATTGAGGATTAAAATTTTCTAATTTTTTTAAACTCGCCCATGTTTTTTCTTCAGCAGCGGAGTCTTTTGCTGGAAAAAATTCAAAACTTAATTTTAAATCGTTCTTGTTCATAATTTATTATGATCAAGTTTTCGGTAGTTTTTGATGGGGTTTCCAAAAAAAAACCACCGGCTAGAGCGGTGGTTTAAATCGCTTTAGCTGGTTTTATATAGCGCCCGCAATTTGAACAAATCAGCGCTTAAGAAGGTATTTAATAATAAATAGACAAAATGTAAAGGGTAAAAAGCCAAATATTGAAGAACTTTTAGTGCTTGTGATTTTGAGCTCCACCTAAACCACAGGGCATAGCATTGATAGAACCAGAAGTTTCGCCCTCTTTATGAAATAGAGGGTTGTAAGCCACACCACTATATTTGTGGTCATAGATAATGACTGCAAAAAAAGTAGTTAGAATAAGAAGGTATAGAATATTTTTCATTAATAAAAAAACTTTCTAGCTTTCACCCCAAAGTAAGAGCCCATAAACGCAAACAAAAACCATACCCAACCGTGCATACTTCCTGAAGCTATACCACTAAACAATGCTCCAATATTACAACCAAATGCAAGTCTTGCTCCATAGCCCATAAAAAATCCACCAATCATGGCAGCTAAAAATAACTTCTTATCAATTTTAATTTGATTAGAAAAATTACCCGATAAAGCGGAAGCTATTAAAGCTCCCAAAATAATTCCTAAGTTAGAAACGGTCGTAGGATCTGCCAATAAACTATTTTCTAGCGCAACAGCAGGGTAGGATAATTGCCAATAGTCCCAAGAAGAAACATCCACACCAATTAGGGTTGCTAATTTTGCCCCCCACAATCCAAAAGAAAATGTGACAGACCATGGATGACCTGCAGCATGCAGCATTAAAAAATTAAACAATACCAAAAGAACAGAACCTAAAAATAAAGGCCATGGTCCCCTAAGAAGACTGGAAGAGTCAAATCTAAAAATGTTATTATGATCTGTTATTTTGTTTCTTTTCTTGTCTAGAATAAAAACAGTTAAATAAAGAGTAAAAATAAGACTTAACTGAAAAGTTAAAGTTTCAACCAGAGTATAATTGTCTAATAAAGAAATTCCTCCTAAAGAGGGAAGGGATGACCAAAAAGTAAAGTGGTATGTTCCCGCTACAGAGCCAATAATAAAAAAAAATAAAGTAATAACCATTTTGGTATTACCGCTTCCAGCAGTAAATAAAGTTCCAGAGCCACAGCCTCCGCCCAATTGCATGGCAAGTCCAAACATAAAAGATCCAATAACCACAGATAAACTAACCGGAGCAATTGCCCCTACGATAGTGCCATCATATACAAAACTTTTAGAACCAATGACAAAAGAAAAAACTATAGCTGCTAAAGCCAACATTAAAAATTGAGCTCGAAGTGCACTACTATCTCTTTTTTCAATAAAATTTCTCCATCCACCCGTAAAACCAAATGCAGCTTTATATAAAGTGAAGCCCAAACCAATACCAATGGCAAAAACTAGAAAATGACGAAGACCAATCGTGGAATAGGTAATGTAAGAAAATAATAGTGTAAAAATAACCCCAAACAAAACAATGGGTGTTTCAATTTTTTTAATTACAATCATGAGGGGCTTGTACTCTAATTAAATATGCGGGTAAATCTTAGTACCCGCATATAAAAGTTTTAAAAATTATCCGGAAATAACTTTGTTTTTAGGATTGCTTTCCCAATGAGCCCAAGATCCATCATACATTCTTACCTGTGGAATATTTG
>OJFP01001344.1_pt1 | contig 12378 bp, 10 predicted proteins | sample 1594141 | NCBI WGS metagenome assembly OJFP01 (sample SAMN05416843, study PRJEB24817) | seawater metagenome | isolation source: Sea water | place: Canada:Atlantic | collected 2013-07
GAGATGTAGAGAGGTCTCGTGGGCTCGGAGATGTGTATAAGAGACAGACTTTTACATCATCAGAAAAAGTAATAAGTGTATTTAGGTTAGCACCGGTTCTCCAAATTTCATTGTAAGGAACTAATCCTCCAAAAATTTCTCTATCGTTAACATTTGGTCTGGAATAAACCACTGTAACATCTGTTAAACCAATTGTTTGTTTTACTTCTGCCGAAGAGCTTGGCTTTGGCAAGTCTTGAGCATTTACATTGTTAAAACATAAAGCACCTAGTAAAAATGTGCCTATAAGTGTAATTTTTTTCATGATTATTTGTTTTTTAGTTTGCTCAAAAATACGAAAAGATTAAGTGTTTTTTATTAAGCTTACTTGTTAATAAATTAGAAAAAGTTATAAAGCTCTTTTGGTAACATAAATTTTCCACCCGAAAATAGCCAATTGAAATTTAGAGGCTTTACTTAAGTCTAGTCTTCTTTTGGTGTAGCTTGGTAAAATGGCTTTATTGATTTTAGCTAATATTTTAAAACATATTTTTTTCATTTTACAAAGATAGAAAAGTAATTTAAAAGCAAAACCCCTAAAGTATTGATACACCTTAGGGGTTTCTGTAGTCTACAGCCATGCAGACTATTTCTTTGTTGGCGGTCCGGACGGGACTCGAACCCGCGACCCCCTGCGTGACAGGCAGGTATTCTAACCAACTGAACTACCAAACCGTTGCGTTATTGCGGTTGCAAATATACACTGCATTTTTCATAACACAAGTATTTTTGGATTTATTTTTCACTAAAATGTGTATTTAAATGAATTTCTGACGCTCTACCAAAAAGGTGGTTAATAGTTTCTCAAAACCTTCTTTGATATCAACGCCTACATAATTGATTTTGTACTGTCCACAGGTCATTCGTAAGTCCTTGAAATAGGCCTCCATAGCTGCTTCATAGCTTTGCTGAAGTGCTTCTGGATGTACATCAACTGCAGCTCCAGACTCCACATCTACAAAGCGTTTGGGGGCGTTATCAAATTTGAAATCATATTCAGTAGCCTTGTCATAAACATGAAATAGTACCAATTCATGCTTATTGTGTTTCAAATGTCGTAGGGCTTCAAAAAGTTTTTCGGTGTCTTGTTCAGGCTGAAGCATATCAGTAAATAAAAAAATCAAAGAGCGGCGGTGAAGCTTTTCTGCGATTTGGTGTAATACCTCATAGGTTTTGGTCCCCTGTGACTCTGGAGCTTCAATAGCTGTTGTTGTTAAACAATCCATTAACATTTGATGATGGCGCTCACTCCCTTTTTCTGGTGCATAGTAGTCTAGCGCGTCCGAATACACACTTAGACCTACAGCATCGCGTTGCTTTTTTAAAAGCTGCATCACAGCCGCAGCAGCAAGTGCTGAAAAACTTATTTTTGTGAGATGGTTAATGTCTTGTTGTGAATGCTCTGGATAATGCATAGAGCTGCTATTATCCACAATCAAATGACAGCGTAAATTAGTTTCTTCATTATAACGCTTGGTGTATAGTTTATCTGTCTTTGCAAATAGCTTCCAGTCGATATGACGGGTACTCTCACCTTTATTATAAATTTTATGTTCTGCAAATTCAGCGGAGAACCCATGAAATGGACTTTTATGCATCCCAGAAATAAAGCCCTCAACTATAGATTTTGCCAGTAAATCAAAATTTAAAAACCCGGAGGCTTGCTGTAATTCTTTCTGAACATCCATAGGCCCTAAACTAAAAAAGGTTTGCCAATAAGACAAACCTTTTTAATAATCTTTTTTAAGTACGAATTATAGCAAAGCGTCAATCGCTTCTGTATATACGTTTTTTGGAGACACCCCTACTTGGCGACCTACAACTTCACCGTTTTGAAAGACCAATACAGTGGGAATATTACGAACGCCATATTTGGCAGCAAATTCTTGATTTGCATCTACATCTACTTTACCAACAACGGCTTTATCACCATATTCTGTGCTAATTTCTTCAATGATAGGACCTACCATTCTACAAGGGCCGCACCAGGCTGCCCAAAAGTCTACAAGTACAGGCTTTGTACTTTTTAGTACTGTTTCTTCAAAATTTGCGTCTGTTATTTCTAATGCCATATCTTTCTATTTTTTATATATTAATTTATTATTTAACTAAAAGTTATATTTCTCTATGCAATTATGTTTTCTGACTTCAGTTTTCATACCACTACTACTTATTTCAAAATTAATTAAAAAATTAAGGAATCAGAATCTTGTACGATTTGTTTTTCCTATGCTGAGATTGTTCAAAATTATACCCCTTTAATTTAACTTATAAAACACCTCTTGAGATTTTAGCTCTTCTAACAACTCTTGGGATATTTTAACTTTTTGTAAGCGACTACTCATTTCTAATTTTAATTCATCGTCGTCATCATAAACCACAAACTTAAGGGTATGATTTCCCGAATGCATTTGTAGAAGCTCTTTTAGACTCTGTATTTTCTCTTCAGAGACTTCTTTTATATTTAACTGTATCGATAATTTTTTGGCATAAGACTCCATAATATCATGCAGTAGCTGAAAGCTATTAAATTGTAGGCGTGGCTCGCCTTTAGCGCCTGTTTCCCTGTTAGTCCAGCCTTCTTTAATAAGGGTTCGGACAAATACAAAGTTATTATGCATCAAAAAGTGTTTAAACTTTAGGTATTCTTCACCAAAGATTCGAAACTCATGGCTATTCATGTAATCTTCTATAACAAACGTACCCCAGCCTTTACCCTGTTTACTCACGCGGTGCTGTACATCCGTCACAACGCCCCCAAAGGAAATTTCTTTATTTAAAAACCCTGGTAAATCTCGAAAGACAGATATATCACCATTACAAAAATTCTGCATTTCAAGTTTAAAATCATCTAAGGGATGGCCAGAAATATAAATCCCCACCACTTCTTTTTCACGCGCTAATTTCTCCATAGTCCCCCATAATTCACAAGGGGGGATTAGGGGTTCATCAATCTGGATATCACTTGATTCACCAAATAAGCTAACCTGTGCTGAGTTTTTATTTTCTTGGTAGCGATTAGCATATTTAATTGTTTTCTCTAAAAAAGTAACTCCATCTCCCTCGTCTTGAAAATATTGGGCTCTGTGAGTACTTAAAAAACAATCAAACCCGCCTGCATTGGCTAGATTTTCAAATGCTTTTTTATTAGCCGCTCTAAGGTCTATTCGTTTGGCTAAATCAAAAATTGATTTGTATGGCCCTTCATTTTTTCGCTCTTGAACAATGGTTTTAACAGCCCCATGACCAACCCCTTTAATCGCTCCCATTCCAAAACGAACAGCATTATTTTGATTGACCGAAAACTTATAATAACTCTCGTTGACATCCGGTCCTAAAACATTTAATTTCATACGCTTGCACTCTTCCATAAAGAAGGTGACTTGCTTGATATCATTCATGTTGTTTGACAGGACTGACGCCATATATTCAGCAGGATAGTGCGCCTTTAAATAAGCTGTTTGATAGGCAATCCAAGCATAACATGTGGAGTGCGATTTGTTAAATGCATAACTTGCAAATTTTTCCCAATCCGTCCAGATTTTTTCAAGTTTATCCGAAGCCATTCCTTTTGCGGCGGCCTGATTGATAAACTTCGGTTTCATTTTATCGAGTACCGTAATTTGCTTTTTACCCATTGCCTTACGCAAGACATCTGCTTCACCTTTAGTAAAGTCTGCTAGCTTTTGCGACAACAACATTACTTGCTCTTGGTACACTGTAATTCCATAGGTTTCCTTGAGATACTCTTCCATTTCCGGAAGGTCATAACTAATCTCTTCATCTCCTTGTTTACGGCGAATAAAACTCGGTATGTATTCAATAGGCCCTGGCCTGTATAAGGCATTCATGGCAATTAAATCAGCAAAAACGGTAGGCTTTAAGTCCCGCATGTGTTTCTGCATACCAGGAGATTCATATTGGAAAACCCCAACCGTTTCTCCTTTTTGGAACAACTCATAAGTCAGCTCGTCATCTAAAGGAAAATTTTCTGGATCTAAGATCACATCATGTTTTGCCTTTACAATTTTGACCGTGTCTTTTATCAATGTTAATGTTTTCAGTCCTAAGAAATCCATTTTTAAAAGTCCCGCATCTTCTACGACTGAGTTATCAAACTGAGTGACATAGAGGTCCGAATCTTTGGCTGTAGCAATCGGAACATAATTTGTTATATCACTAGGAGTAATAATCACCCCACAGGCATGAATCCCTGTATTCCTAAGGGAGCCTTCTAATACCTGCGCCTGATTTATAGTTTCCGCTTCAAGGTCATCGCCTTCTGATAAATTAAGCAGCTGATTAATCAACTCCATATCCTCTGCCCTAAACTTGGCCTTTAATTCTTTTTCTGGAGTATTGAAGATTTTACTCAACTTAGCCATGGTAGGAATTAACTTGGCAATTCTATCGGCATCACCAAGAGGTAAATCTAAAACACGAGCAGTATCACGGATGGAAGACTTTGCTGCCATGGTTCCATACGTAATAATTTGAGCCACTTGACTAGAACCATATTTATTAATAACATAATCCATCACACGTCCACGGCCTTCATCGTCAAAATCGATATCAATATCCGGCATACTTACACGATCTGGATTTAAGAAACGCTCAAAAAGTAAATCGTATTTAATGGGGTCAATATTGGTAATCCACAAGCAGTACGCCACTACGGATCCTGCAGCAGACCCTCGACCAGGACCAACTGATACATCCATAGAGCGAGCTACACGTATAAAATCTTCTACAATCAAAAAATATCCGGGATAGCCCGTATTTTCAATTGTTTTTAACTCAAAATCAAGTCGTTCTTTTATGGCATCTGTTAGCTCAACATAGCGTTTTTCGGCTCCTATATAAGTTAAATGTCTTAGGTAACCATTTTCACCACGTTTACCACTGTCGGCCGTATCGGCGGGGTCGATAAATGAGTCTGGGATATCAAACTTTGGAAGTAAAACATCACGCGCCAGTTCAAAAGGGACGATTTTATCAACTACCTCTTGAATATTAATAATTGCCTCTGGAATATCTTTAAAAAGAGATTTCATCTCGTCGGAGGACTTAAAATAATACTCTTGGTTGGGAAGACCATAACGGTACCCACGACCACGGCCTATAGGAGTCGCTTGTTTTTCTCCGTCCTTTACACACAGTAAAATATCGTGTGCATTGGCGTCTTCTTGATTGATATAATAGGTATTGTTGGTCGCAACTAATTTTACTTGATGTTTTTGAGCCATTCTAATGAGTACCGGGTTGACTCGGTCTTCATCTTCTTGTTGATGACGCATAATCTCCACATACAAATCAGCTCCAAATTTTTCTTTCCACCACAAAAGAGCTTCTTCGGCTTGGCGCTCTCCAACATTTAATATTTTAGAAGGAACCTCACCATATAAATTCCCTGTTAAGACAATAAGATCTTCTTTATAAATATCAACTATACTACGGTCAATTCTTGGTAAATAGTAAAAACCATCCGTGTAAGCCTTAGACGACATTTTTACTAAATTGTGATACCCTTTTTTTGTTTTGGCTAAAAATACCACCTGATAACCGTTGTCTTTTTGTGATTTATTGGTATGGTCTTCACAGACGAAGAACTCACAACCAACAATGCCTTTAATTTCTTGCGCTTCTGCCGGCTCATTACGTACTATAGACTCTTTATTTTGTTGACGAATTTCGCGGTTATAATTGCCAATTTCTTTCACAAAGTGAAAGGCCCCCATCATGTTTCCATGATCAGTTATTGCCACAGCAGGCATCTGATTATCCGATGCGGCGGCTACTAATTTTTTTACACTTATCGTAGATTGTAAAACCGAAAACTGAGAGTGGTTATGTAAGTGGACAACTTCCACATCATCGAGAACCTCTGGAACTTCTGTTGGTACATACTGAGGGGTTATCGACTCTTTTTCTTGCTGTATTCTAGCTGCTATTTTTGCCGATTGCTCTTTAAGGTTGATATGCTTAAGCCCTGCAGGCGAGATCGCATTTTGATTGACAGATTTAAATTGCTTATAATAATCGTTTGGCGCTTGAAGTTGATCAATGCTAAATTCTTGACGTCTTATGAGTTCTAAAAAACAACGGGTCGTTGCCTCTACATCGGCAGTAGCATTGTGCGCCTCTCCAAAAGGCTTATTGAATAAAAATTGATGTAATTCAGTTAGTGTGGGTAATTTAAACTTACCCCCTCTACCCCCAGGAATCTGACACATAGAGGCCGTTTTCTCGGTACAGGTATCTAAAATAGGAAGTTGATTTAAAGGGGAAACAACTTGAAGACGGTGAAATTCACAGCCCATAATATTTAAATCAAAACCCACATTTTGACCCACTACAAAAGTAGCCTTTGAAAGTGCTATGTTAAATAGCTCTAAGACCTCTCCTAGTGCCCTACCTTGTTCGGAAGCCAATTCTGTAGAGATGCCATGAATTTTTTCAGCGTCATAAGGAATATTGAAGCCTTCCGGACGTATTAGATAATCTTGATGCTCCAAGCACCGTCCCATATCGTCGTGTAATTGCCACGCAATCTGAATGCAACGCGGCCAGTTATCCGTATCGGTAATAGGTGCGTTCCAACGCTTTGGTAACCCAGTAGTTTCGGTGTCAAATATTAAATACATCTATTTTTTTTGGTATAAAACGGAATTATAAATATAAAACTATTTAAGAATTTGAAGAGTCAAAATGGATAATAATTATAAACAAAAAACAGTGCCGGCGGGCACTGTACATCATAAATTTTTAAGCGCTAAGAGCTGAAATTTACAGGTTAATGACTGGTAATTTATATAAAATACCTTCTGAGAAGTTAACAACATTAGACCCCGATGCGTTGTAGGCATTAAAATAAAAAGACCCTGTAATGGCTCCAGTTTCATCTATCTCTTCTACAGAGATCATACCATCACTGATATGTACAATACTTCCTGCACCGTCATTGGTGGTGCTGTATAAGGAACCGTCATCAGAATAAGAGGCGGTAGCCGTAAAAGAAGAACCCAACTCATATGAACCCAAGACAAGAGTAGGGATTTGGAGCGTAATGACCCCAAATCCGTCTGACCCCGTAAAAGTAGTAACTCCTGTGGAATCACTAACCACTGTAGAAACAGTAGATTTCCATTGGAAGTTTCCGTTTTTCATACTCTGAAAAGCAGGTAAGCTAGATTGAATATCGTCTTGGCAGCCAAACAATGCGACTGTAATTAAAAAGAGAGTAAAAATATTTTTCACAATAAAGTTTATTTAAGGTTAGATAGAAACGCAAAAATAGTCATCATTTGCACACCAACTTCAAAAGTATAAAAAAAATAAACAAAAGATTGTATAAAGGAAAAATATAGTATATTTGCCGACTCATTAATAACCGAGGTCGAGAACCTTACAAATTAATTATTATGCCAGTAAAAATAAGATTACAAAGACACGGTAAAAAAGGAAAACCTTTTTACTGGATCGTAGCTGCTGATGCACGCTCAAAAAGAGATGGTAAATACCTTGAAAAATTAGGAACTTACAATCCAAACTTCAACCCTGCAAAAATTGAAATTGATGTGGATGGCACTGTAAAATGGCTTCAAAACGGAGCACAACCTACAGATACTGCTAAGTCAATCTTATCTTACAGAGGTGTGATGTTAAAAAATCACCTTGTCGGGGGTGTTCGCAAAGGAGCTTTAACTGAAGAACAAGCAGAAGCAAAGTTTCAAGCTTGGTTAGAAGAAAAAATCAGCAAAGTGGATGCTAAGAAAAGTGATTTAGAAAAAGCTAAAGATGCTGAAGCTACTAGAATATTTGAAGCTGAAAAAGCAACCAATGAAGCACGAATTGCAGCTGCAGTTCCTGTTGTTGAAGAAGTTGTTGAAGAAGCCGCTCCTATTGTAGAAGTTGCTAATGAGGAAGTTGTTGTTGAAGAGGCTGCTACTGTTGAAGAAGCTGCTCCTGTTGAAGTTGTTGCTGAAGAAGCTACTCCTACTGAAGAAGCACCTGCTTCTGATGACAAATAAAAATATAAAATTTTTTATACCTTTAAAACCTGGCACGACTGCCAGGTTTTTTTTATGAATTAAATCATGACAACAAAGGACTGTTTTTACTTAGGGAAAATCGTTAAGAAATATAGTTTCAAAGGGGAGCTCTTAGCCAAACTTGACACTGATGAGCCTGCTATTTATGAAAATTTAGACGCTATATTCATTGAGGTTAATGGCACTTTAATCCCCTTTTTTATAGAGAAATCACAACTACACAAGTCTGACTTACTCCGACTAAAATTTGATGATGTAACTTGTGAAGCCGATGCAGATGCGCTTCTTAAGAGCGACCTTTACCTACCGTTAGAGCTGCTTCCAAAGCTTGAAGGTGATAAGTTTTATTTCCATGAGATCATTAACTTTCAACTCATTGATGAAAACTTTGGCCCCGTTGGGATCGTCAAAGGCGTGAATGACACAACAGCTCAGGCGTTATTTGAAGTTGATCGTGACGGGATTGAAATTCTAATCCCTATGAATGATGATTTTATAAAAAAGCTTGACAGAAGTAATAAGGTCATTACTGTAAACACTCCTCCAGGCCTTATTGAATTATACTTAGAGTAATGGCTAAACCATTTCAATTTAAACAGTTTAGTGTCGCACAAGATCGTTGCGAAATGAAAGTGGGAACCGACGCTGTTTTGCTAGGTGCTTGGTCAGCTTTGGACCATATGCCAAATACAATTTTAGACATCGGATCAGGTACTGGAATTCTAGCCCTTATCATGGCACAAAGAAGTACAGCAGAACTTATTGATGCGCTAGAAATTGATGCGGATGCTTACGAACAGTGCGTTTATAATTTTGAGACTTCAGATTGGGGAGATCGCTTATTTTGTTACCATGCTTCTTTAGATGAGTTTGTCGGCGAAATTGAGGACACCTATGATTTAATCATTTCCAATCCACCCTTTTATACAGATCACTTTAAATCCAGAAATGAGGCACGCAATAAGGCACGGTTTGAAGACGCGTTGCCATTTGAAGAACTACTGACTTCGGTTTCAAAATTATTATCCGTAACGGGGCAACTAAACGTAATCATTCCATTTAGTGAAGAAATAAACTTCATAAGTCTTGCTAAAAATGTTGACTTGTACCCCATACGAATCCTTCGTGTTAGAGGACAAGAAGAAAGTCCCGTAAAGCGCAGTTTAATATCCTTTACATTCCAAGAAAATAAAATTGAAGTTAGTGAACTCACTATCGAAATCACCCGCCATCACTACACACATGATTACATAAATCTCACTAAAGATTTTTATTTAAAATTATAGAATTTTCAAGTAGATTAAGTAAATTTGTAAAAGATTTAACGAATTCTCATTTTTAGTTCATAAAATTGATTTAATTAAAAAAAATCCAATGAAAGCAGATTTATTTGAAGCCCCTGATTATTACAATTTAGACGATTTACTTTCAGAAGAGCACAAGCTCGTTAGGAGTGCCGCTCGTGATTGGGTAAAAAGAGATATTTCTCCTATTATAAATGACTATGCTCAAAAAGCAGAGTTTCCAACTCAAATTATTGGTGGCTTAGCTGATATTGGTGCTTTTGGACCTTACATTCCAACTGAATATGGTGGTGCTGGTCTGGACCAAATTTCATACGGACTAATAATGCAAGAAATTGAACGTGGGGATTCAGGTGTTCGTAGTACAGCTTCCGTACAATCCTCGTTAGTAATGTATCCTATCTGGAAATATGGAAATGAAGAACAACGACAAAAATACCTACCTAAACTAGCAAGTGGTGAATGGATTGGCTGCTTTGGACTCACTGAACCTGACCATGGAAGTAACCCTGGAGGTATGACCACTAACTTTAAGGATATGGGTGACCATTATTTATTAAATGGTGCTAAGATGTGGATTTCTAACTCCCCAATAGCCCAACTAGCTGTCGTGTGGGCTAAGAATGAAGAGGGTCGAATACATGGGTTGATTGTAGAGCGTGGTATGGAAGGATTCACAACTCCTGAAACGCATAATAAATGGTCTCTAAGAGCTAGTTCGACTGGAGAGCTTATATTTGATAATGTAAAGATTCCAAAAGAAAACTTACTTCCAAACAAATCAGGGTTGGGTGCTCCCTTAGGGTGTTTAGACTCGGCTCGTTATGGAATAGCTTGGGGTGCTATTGGAGCAGCGATGGATTGTTATGACACAGCGCTGAGATATAGTAAAGAACGGATTCAATTTGGAAAACCAATTGGTCAATTTCAATTGCAGCAAAAGAAACTTTCAGAAATGATTACCGAAATTACCAAAGCTCAATTATTGACATGGCGATTAGGAGTGTTAAGAAATGAAGACCGTGCTACCACTGCTCAGATTTCAATGGCTAAAAGAAATAATGTGGACATGGCTATAAAAATAGCCCGCGAAGCACGTCAAATGTTAGGTGGTATGGGAATTAGCGGAGACTATAGCATTATGCGCCACTCCATGAATCTAGAAAGCGTTATCACTTACGAAGGAACTCACGACATCCATTTATTAATAACTGGCTTTGACATTACTGGCTTAAACGCATTCAAGTAAAACTTTTAATGAAAATTATCTTGCGAACACTTATAATTACACTCACAATAAGTCTAATCTTTGTTGGCTGTAATATAAACTCAGAAATACCAGAAGTTCCTTATTATATTGGAGATGACGACCCTGCAGAAGAAGAAGAGTATGTTCCAAGAAACTTTAAACTAATTTCATTAGGAGACAGCTATACCATAGGGCAGAGTGTCTGCGAAGACTGTCGATTCCCAGCTCAGTTAAGAGATAGCTTACAAACCTATTTTTCAGAAGCAGACTCTCTAAGTCTTGAAGTCATTGCACAAACCGGATGGACCACATCAAGCCTGAAAAGTGCAATTACCACAGCACAACCACCTGCTGACTTTGATTTAGTAACTCTTTTAATAGGGGTCAACAATCAATACCAAGGTAAACCTTTTAGCCTCTATGAGACTGAATTTGTAGAACTTATCAATACCGCTATTTCATTAGTAGGAGGAGATCATACTAAACTAATTGTGTTATCAATCCCTGACTATGCCTACACCCCTTTTGGTCAAAACTCCAATCCCACCTACATAAGTGAACAACTTGAACTTTACAATTCATATGCGCAGACGTATTGTGAGAACAACAATTTGAATTACGTCTACATCACCGATATCACACAAGAAGGACTGACAAATACTGAACTTGTAGCTTCTGATAACCTACACCCCTCAACACTAGCTTATACTAGGTTTGTACAGCGTATTTTACCGATAGCCTTAGATATTTTAGATTAATAAACTTATTGATTTTTTGAGTCAGTTAATCTTCGGGAGCTAGCTCTACTTTAAGCCCCTCTAGATTTAAGCTTATTTGAATTTGGCAACTCAATCGGCTTGTCGGTTTCACATTAAAAGCTTCACTGAGCATTGCGTCTTCTTCGTCTAACTTTTCGTTAAGCTCATGACTTGACTGAACATAGCACTGACACGAAGCACACATTGCCATTCCGCCACAAACCCCAATCGTTCCTTCTGGAGCTAATTCAAAAAGTCGCACTACTTCCATCAAGTTCAAAGCCATATCTGTAGGAGCCTGAACATCATGTAGGATTCCATCGCGATCAGTAATTTGTATGTGTACGTCTTGGGTCATTAATCTATAGATTTTACAACAACTTTGGGCGCTTCCTTACGAGTCCCATCAAATCCATCAATCCCACTTACTGTTGTATATTTTAACACGTACCGCTTACCTGGATTAATAATCTTATAAGCTGCTTGACACATAAGAGTGGCTTCATGGAATCCACAAAGTATAAGTTTTAATTTACCTGGATAGGTATTTACATCTCCAATCGCAAACACACCAGGAATATTGGTTTGATAATCCAGAGCGTTATTTACCTTGATTGCATTTTTTTCAATTTCAAGACCCCAATCAGCGATAGGTCCTAATTTTGGAGACAATCCAAATAATGGAATAAAGTTATCCGTCTCTATCCTTAGTGGAGACTCCCCTGACTTGGTCACTTCTATAGCTTCTAGCTTGCTATCTCCAAATACCGCTGTTACTTCAGCTGGAGTAATGAGCTTAATTAAGCCTTTGTTCTTTAACTCTTGAACTTTCTCGACAGAATCTAGAGCGCCTCTAAACTCATTACGACGGTGAATAAGTGTAACTTCACTAGCCACTTCACATAAAAATATAGCCCAATCTAGTGCCTGTCTCTTATACACATCTGACGCTGCCGACGAAGAGGATAGTGTAGATC
>OJFP01001346.1_pt1 | contig 12337 bp, 9 predicted proteins | sample 1594141 | NCBI WGS metagenome assembly OJFP01 (sample SAMN05416843, study PRJEB24817) | seawater metagenome | isolation source: Sea water | place: Canada:Atlantic | collected 2013-07
CAGCGTCAGATGTGTATAAGAGACAGGTAATCCGTTTACCCAGCCCCAGACCTCGAGCCTCTGGCAGCAGAAACAGCTTGCGCAGTTCAGCGGTGTCCCGGCTGCCATTAAAGCTCGCAACTCCACCGCCCCCAACCAGTTTACCGTCAACCAGTGCCACCAGATAAAGGCTAGCGACCTCGGCCCGGTAGTGGTGACTCATGTTTTCAACTTCCGCATCGCCAGGACCAAATCCCTCACCCACAGCCCCAAACTCCTGTCCGACCTGTTTAATCACCTCGGCAATACGGTCATCGTGGCTCGGGGCAATTTCGAGAATTTCACACTTCACCCAACCGTCTCCGGGCTATAGCCGCCATCCGACAGCCAGTTTATTAATTAAAAAATTGCGTCGATGACCGGGAAGCTAACTTTCCAACGGGGCTGCATTAGCGTTCGGGTAGTAATTTGCGCTTCCACGGGTGCAACGGGTTTCTCAACCGCCTAATGCCCCACCGTAACCCGTGGCTCACTAAACCGTTAAGCGAAGGTGGCAGACGTTCATCCAGCCTGACAATCAGCCTAATAACTTGATGGGCAGGTACACCAGGGCACCGGCAAGGGCCAGCGTCGCAACCACCCGTAAGAGATTACTTTTTAGATTATCGAGCAGACTCGGCACCTGCCCCTGCGCCTTCAGGCGAGCGTATTCTGCCTGAGCGCTCACCATTCGTTCGTGTTCGTATCGGTCAATCAGCTCAGTGGCCGCCAGGAGCTGAGTTGTGTCCTCCAGCCACAGCGCGGGCTGGGATATGCCCCAGTTACCCGGCGAAGTCTCGTAATAGGCGATGCTGTTTTCACTGAGCAGCGCACGAACTTCCTCGGCCTCGTCGTCCGGCACACCGCGGAGGTTGAACAGGAGTTTAGGCACAGTAGGGGCGTTCGGTCAGAAATTTACTTATTTGCACAGTCAGCCTACCTAAGCTGGCAAAAACAATAAAATTTGGAGCGCAACAATTATGCAAACGACATCAAAGGACATCTAATTTTCGACTTCAATTCCATTTTTCGTAAAGCTGTAAATATTGCTCACACCTGAATTATCTCGTAGCGTGAAACCATGATCATTTAACTCGACTTGCAAAGCTTCAAAATCTATCGGCTCTTCAAGCATTGTCGAGCGCTCGAGTTGGGAAAGCCACGAAGGAAGGTTCGCATCCGGCAGCGCTGACCTACGCGCAACCGCGTTAAATAGATCGTCACTTGATGCTGCAGGCACATCATAATGAATTTTGGAAAAACTAGACCCACTTGCGTGCCTCACAATCGAGAAAGCTGTGGATTCTAGTTTTGTATTCGGAGTTCGGTGGCTAAACATCCAGAATTTCCGATCTGTTGTCCGCCACGCTTTCACCGCTGGCGTCATCAGATAAGCCCTAGAAGCAATATTTTTAGACATATCTGCCATCGCGGCTGTGCCAGCGCTGCAATCTAGCGCTTCTATAGAATAGTCATAACCCGTCAGCAGTGTTTTTAGATTTTCGTTTCTGGTAAAGAACAAATGGGTGCTCTCTTTCATTGATCCCACACCAAAAGAGAAGCCCCGATTTTCCTCATCCAGCGTAAAAACGACTGAATCAAACCCCCCGGGCGGCACAAGAAACGCTGCGTACTCTCCATTCAGAATATTAAGCGGTCCTGAGTATGGATCCTGCTCTAGTTCGATAATTTGTGCAGCAACTTTCAGGAGTTGCACATAAGTATTCACCCGCTCATCGCCTACGTACTGGTAGTGATAGCGGTCATCCCAACCGACGATGGGCTCATTACATACCATTTTGAAAGCCCACCGTTGCAGATAGATAGGGGCTAGAAACACCATACAGACAAGTACAAACGCCACAGACAGCCGGTGAGACTTTGGCTTACTAGTGCGTAACACCTGTCTTGTGTTCCGCAACGCATTGGCGAGCAACAAAACAACGACACCCGGATATAGCTGCCAAAGCATTGTTCCGTAATGACATGTCCAGGGATCGCTGTAGCACGAATAGAAAGGCCATGCGTAGAGCCAAAGTGCTATTCCCAACAAGCCGTATTCGAGCGTGCGGTGGGCCCATGGGTAGCCCTTTCGAATTACAAAACCAACGACTACAAAAACTAACGCAACCGCCAGAACCACTGACGCACTATCCACATCTAAGGGCATGTGGGCGCCGTCGTCAGCGAAACGGCCATAGGCCATTACACTAGCAGTGAGAAAAAAAACAAAGGCACCGCCGTAAAACAAAGCGGATCCAATTACTACTATGATCCACCTAGCCAACATCCTGCGCAGCCGGTCGTTCAGGCAAAAATCACCAACGCCGTGTCCGCCTCAACAAACTCCCCCACTGCCGCTCGCACCTCGGCAATCTCGCCGTCATGGCTCGCCACAATGCTGTGCTCCATCTTCATCGCCTCGACGATCATTAACAACTGACCCTGTTCTACCTTATCCCCCACGCCCACGTTTAGCTGCAACACAGTGCCGGGCATGGGTGCGGTAAGTGCACCCTCTTCCGCTCCGTCGTCGTCGTGATCCTGCAACGGCGTGAGATAGTCCCAGACCACCCGACTCTCGGCGGTGGCAACCTCGAACCGATCACCCTGACGCGAGACCTTGCCGACCCAGGGCAACTTGTCGATGAGTAACTGACACTGATCCCCCTGCCAGCGACTTTCCACCGCCATCTGCGCCGGCTCATCGAACCAGACCAACTGACCGTGGCCTACGAAATCACCCTGGTAGCTGAGCTGTATTTCAAGCTCGCCGCCAGCGCTATTGGCAAATCGCAAACAACGTCGATTACCATCGGCGTAGCCCCAACTGTCGGTGGCGGCCCAGGGTGAATTGGGCTCACCGCGTCGAGCGGCCTGGGCCGCTGCCTGTTCGGCCTCGTCTTTGAGCAGGCGGACCGCGGCAGCCAGTAAAGACTGTTGATCACCCACAGTCGGCGCGACCAGCTCATCCACCTGACCATCGATATACTGGGTGTTCGCCTTACCCTGCTGAAATACCGGATCGATCAGCAACCGCTGCAGGAACACCAGATTACTCCCGGGTCCCTGTAACACCGTCACCATCAGCTGGCGTTGCAGTCTTGCCAGGGCGATCTCGCGGTTGTCGCCGTGAGCAATGATTTTGGCAACCATGGGATCGTAATGGGGCGTCACTTCGTCACCGCTATCGAGCCCGGTATCGATTCGAATACCCGGTGGCCGATGCCCCGTCCAGCCCCAGTCCATTTTCTCTACCCGGCCGATACTGGGCAGAAATCCATTTTCGGGCGTTTCAGCGTAGAGCCGAACTTCGATGCTGTGGCCGTTGAGCTTTACCTGCTCCTGGGTCAGCGGCAACGGCTCACCGGCGGCCACTCGTAACTGCCACTCCACCAGATCAAGCCCGGTAACCATCTCCGTCACCGGATGTTCAACCTGCAAGCGGGTGTTCATCTCTAGAAAATAGAAATTGGCATCCGCGTCGACGATAAATTCCACCGTTCCGGCGCCCTGATAGTCGACCGCTTTCGCCGCTGCAACGGCGGCATTACCCATCGCCTGGCGCAGCGCCTCATCCACAAACGGCGAAGGCGATTCTTCCACCACTTTCTGGTGGCGACGTTGCAGTGAACAGTCGCGCTCAAACAGGTGCAGGCAGTTACCGTGGCTATCGCCGAATACCTGAATCTCGATATGACGCGGTTCCAGCAGAAATTTTTCCAGCATTACCCGCTGGTCACCGAAGGCCGCCTGAGCTTCGCGGCGGGCCGCTTCGAGACTGGCCTGAAATTCAGCGTCGCTATCGACCCGGCGCATCCCTTTACCGCCACCACCGGCTACGGCTTTAATCAGCAAGGGATAACCAATGGCAGCCGCCTCTTTTGCCAGGTCGTCGTCGCTGATTTCATCCGCGTCCGGGTCGCCGTAGTAGCCGGGGACGACCGGCACACCGGCCTCGACCATCACCGCTTTGGCGCTATCTTTTAGCCCCATAGTTCGCAGCGCGTGCTCACTGGGGCCAATGAAGATGATGTTGGCCACCGCACAGGCCTCGGCAAAGGCTTCACTTTCGGCCAGAAAACCGTACCCGGGGTGAATAGCATCGGCGCCGCTGGCTTTAGCGGCGCCAATCACCTTTTCGATCTGCAGGTAGGAATCTGCCGCCGCCGCCGGACCGATGGGCCAGGCCTCGTCAGCCTCGCGCACATGGCGGGCGTCGGCGTCGGCCTCGGAGTAGACCGCCACGCTGGTAATGCCGAGCTTACGCAGAGTGACGAATACCCGGCAGGCAATTTCACCACGATTCGCTACTAGAACTTTATTTAACATATGTTTATAACCATTTGTTTTTAATGCTTATATTGATGAACATCTATGTTCATTTCTTTTGCGCGCCCAAAAGAAACGAACCAAAGAAAAGGGCACCCCAATATCGCTTCTCTCCCACAAAGGCGACTGTTTTTCGGGTTTGCGCGAACTCGCTACGCTCAAACAGCGCGCTGCACTTATCCGAAAAACAGCCGCCGTTATGGGCGCGCTATCAGGGGAACTCAAAACCAATAATTTTTTAATCGCCACAATCACATTCGAAACACACCAAAGTTAGGCTCGCCAATCGGCGCGTTGTAAACGGTTGATAGCGCCATAGCCAGGACCCGACGGGTTTCAGCCGGGTCGATGATGCCGTCATCCCAGAGTCGGGCGGTGGCGTAATAGGGGTGGCCCTGGGTCTCGTAGACTTCTCGAATGGGGTCTTTGAATGATTCCTCATCCTCCGTGGACCACTCCTCCCCCTGAGCCTCCATACCATCACGCTTGACGGTTGCAAGTACGCTGGCCGCCTGCTCGCCCCCCATGACCGATATCCTGGCGTTGGGCCACATCCATAAAAACCGGGGGCCAAAGGCGCGGCCGCACATGCCGTAATTGCCCGCGCCATAAGAACCGCCGATGACCACGGTCATCTTTGGCACACTGGCGTTGGAAACCGCGTGCACCAGTTTGGCACCATCTTTCGCGATGCCGCCCTCTTCGTACTGTTTACCCACCATGAACCCGGTAATGTTCTGCAGGAATAGCAGCGGGATTTTGCGCTGGCAGCAGAGCTCAATGAAATGGGTCCCCTTGAGGGCCGACTCAGAGAAGAGGATGCCGTTGTTAGCAATGATGCCCACCGGGAAACCGTCGATGTAACTAAAACCGCAAATCAGCGTCGTACCGTATAAGGCTTTGAATTCCGAAAACTCCGAGCCATCCACCAGCCGGGCGATGACTTCGCGCACATCGTAGGGACGACGTACCGAGGCCGAGACCACCCCATAGACATCATCATCGGCAAATCCCGTGGGTTGAGGTTCACGCAGGCCGGGCGGCAGCTGTTTGCTGCGATTAAGCCGGCTGACCACGTCCCGGGCGATGGAGAGCGCATGGGCATCATCCCGCGCCAGGTGGTCAGTCACGCCCGACGTGCGACAGTGAACGTCGCCACCGCCGAGTTCTTCAGCGCTGACCACCTCGCCGGTGGCCGCTTTAACCAGTGGCGGGCCGCCCAGAAAGATGGTGCCCTGGTTCTGCACAATGATTGACTCATCACATAGCGCCGGCACATAGGCGCCCCCGGCGGTACAGGAGCCCATGACCACGGCAATCTGCGGAATTCCCTGAGCCGACATCACTGACTGGTTATAGAAGATGCGGCCAAAATGGTGTTGATCGGGAAATATCTCGGACTGCAACGGCAGGAAGGCTCCACCAGAGTCCACCAGATAGATACAGGGCAGGTTGTTTTCATGGGCAATTTGCTGGGCACGCTGGTGCTTTTTAACCGTCAGCGGATAGTAGGTACCGCCTTTGACGGTGGCGTCGTTAGCGACCACCACCACCTCCTGACCATGTACCCGGCCAATGCCGGTGACGACACTGGCGGAAGGAGCACCACCGTCATACATGTCGTAGGCAGCCATGGGAGAGAGTTCCATGAATGGGCTACCCGGATCGAGTAACAATCGAACGCGGTCGCGGGCAAGCAACTTGCCCCGGTCAAGGTGTTTCTGCCGAGCTTTCTCACCGCCGCCCTGGCCGGATTCGGCGACCTTTTTCCGCAGATCCTCGACCAGTGCCTGCATCGCTGCGTGATTTTCCTGAAACTCTGGCGACCGAGGATTCAACTTACTGACTATTTTCGGCATGGTCGCGAACAACTCCTTGTTGGAATAAAAATTATATTTACCTATTAATATTCAATAACTTATTTAATTATTCTAATAATGCACTTTAAACCGAGCCAAACACTGGCACCAGGGTGCCGCTGGTTACTGCATTGTCCGGGGATGCTAGCCAGCTGATGGTATTGGCGACCTGCTCGACCTTTGGCCAGCTATCAAAATTCGCGTCGGGCATCGACTCACGGTTAGCCGGGGTATCAAGAATCGACGGCACCACCGCGTTAACCAAAATACCATCGCCCTTAACCTCATCCGCCAGGCAGCGGGTGATGCTGGCCACCGCCGCTTTACTGGCAGCGTAGGCAATCGCCCCGCCGTAGGGTTCCAGTACGGGACGAGCACTGACATTAACAATGCGGCCACCCATTTTCATGGTGCGCACCGCCTCGCGACAGGTGAGAAAACAGGTTTCAGCGTTGAGCGTCTGCATCTGCCGGAAGGCCTCAAGACTGGTCTCCCGAATCGGCGACATGCCGAACCCGCCCACAATATGAATCGAACCCCAGAGTCCATCCAGACTGCCATAGAGCTTCACCACGGCTGATTCATCACTGCAATCTGCCTGATGCAGGGTGACCTGATCAGCCAGCTCAAAATGCTCCAGCTCCTGCTCAAATAGCCAGGTCACGTGACAGGTGGCGCCCTGCTCCAGCAGGGTTTTCACCACCGCCTGACCAAGTGCCCCGGTACCGCCAGTAATCACCACCTGTTTGCCCGTGTAGTTACTCATCTCCGTCTCCGCATTAATAGTTGATTAAATCGCTGTTACCCAAACTGAAATGCCGACACCGTGGCGTTCATCACCTGGTCCCGGTAGATGTGCTGGCCGGGCTCGTCCATCGCCGCGCCGGCAGCCACCATCAAGGGTAGCAGGTGCTCTTCACGGGGATGGGCTTCCAGCGCCGACGGTGCCTGCGCCCACTCGGTCAGTGCCTTGCGCCGTTCGGTCGGCGGCAGTTCACATGCCTGAGTCAGCCAGTCATCGAAACGTTCAGAATCCGCCAAACCGCTTCCCTGCTGCAAGGCACCCATGTTGTGAAAACTCATGCCGCTACCGACAATCAGCACCCCCTGACTGCGCAGCGGCGCCAGTGCCTGGCCAATTCGAAGGTGGGCATCGGGGTCCAGACCGGCAATCAGGGAGAGCTGAACCACCGGAAGCTCGGCTTCCGGCAACATTAATTTAAAGGGTACGAAGACGCCGTGATCTAGACCCCGTTCCAGGGTTTCACCGCAGGGAAAGCCGGACTGACTGAGCAAGCTCTGCACCTGCCGTGCGAGTTCGGGATCACCCGGCGCCGGGTAGGTGAGTTCGTAGGTATGCGGCGGAAAGCCGTAATAATCGAAATAGAGTTCAGGATGGGGCGCCGAGTTGACGGTGACCTGCGGCTCCTCCCAGTGGCCGGAAATCACCAGCACCGCCGTCGGCCTGGCCGGCAGCGTTGCCACTACCCCGCGCAACCACTGCTCCATCTTCTGCCAGGTATCGGCTGGCCCCATGTGCCAGTCCATAAAAAAGCAGGGTCCGCCACCGTGTGGAATAAACAGGGTGGGCATTAATTCAGCTTGATCAGTCATCACTTTCTCGTCTTAAGGTTTCCCCAGCATCACCGCCGGGCCGCGTAAAACAGATTCACCTGGCTTTTGATCGGTAACAGTTCAACCGAGCCAAATCCGGCTTCCTTTAACAGCGCCTGAGTCTGCTCAGGCCCTGCACAGGCACCCATGCCACAACCATCCACCGCCAGCGACTGGGTCATGCAGTGAAACAGGCTGAACCCGTAAAACATGGTGGACACGGAATTCACATTATCTTCCAACCGGTCAGCCACTTTCGGTTCGATGACTAAAAAAGTTCCATCATCCGTTAGGAGCTGGCGGATCTCTCGCAACGTTGCCAGCGGATCGGGAAAATCGTGCACGCAATCACAGGCAGAGATGAATTCAAACGGCTCGATGGATGCGTCACTCAATAACCCGGTCGTAGTGACCGCGAGAAACTCGGCCCCACACTGGGCAGCGGCCGCAGTTTTTCGGGCCTGTTCGATGGATGCCGCATCGGGATCGATACCCAGCACCTGCGCCCGAGAAAAACCGGTCGCCAGCGCCGTCGAAACGTGACCCGAGCCGCAGCCAACGTCCAGCGCTCGCCCGCCCACTTCCAGCCGTTCCACCACGCCCGGCATGGACTGCATCCAGTAGCTCACAAAGCGGTGTTGATAGGCACCGCGATTGAGCAGATCCAGGGCCAGAATGCCCTCTTCACCGATATTGCCAAAGGGCACCCCGCCCCCGGTTTTAAACGCTTCCGCCACCTGGGGCGCCCCGGCCAGCAGTACCGGAATCATGGCATAGAGCCCGCCGGCAAAATGATCGGTATCGTCCGAGGCCAGCATGAAGGCGTGCTCATCGGGCAGCAGATAATTTTGCTGTGCCGGGTCGTACTGCAAATATTCGCTGGCAACCATGCCCTTCAGCCACTCTTCCACGTACCGAGCCTGCAGGCCGCTGCGTTCAACGACCTGCTCGCAACTCATGGCCCCCTGCCCCTCCATGGCCCGGAACAGGCCCGTCTTAACCCCAACATAGACCATGCCACTGGCCAGCGAGGCCGACATATCGGCGAACACTCGCTCTGAAAACGCCTTGACCTTTTCCTTATCCATGACCTGACTAACCTCCAGTAAAAACCCATCACCAGCCTGACCGCAATCAGCTGTCACTGCTCAACGAAGCCCTTATGAACATGGATGAGTCGGGGAATCCCGCACACAGTGTAAAGAATCAAACATCCTAGCAGCCTGACGATTAGCTTTTCCCCGACCACCAAAAAAACCTTCCCCATCAACTTTACATAAACTTTACATAACCATCATTGATTAAGACCCCATGAACAAACTACGCTTGTTCTAAATTCAGGACAGCGATAAATGATGGCTCCGTCCGCACACGCTAAATGACCCGGTTCACGCGTTAATGCTGAGCAATTCAAAAACAAATTCACCATCACGCTCAACTATCTGGCTGGTGCTAATGCTCGGCCTGCAAGGTTGTATCTCAGTGGGTCCCGATTACGTCCCACCGGAAAGCAATCCGCCGTCTACCTGGGAAGCTCAGCCGGCGACAACGGCATTGAATGATGTGGAAGCTAAGCGGCTGTCCCATTGGTGGGAGCAGCTCGACGACCCGTTGCTGACTGAGCTCATCGCCGAAGCCATCGCCAACAACTGGGACATCCGCGAGGCCGAGGCGCGTATTCGCGAAGCCCGCGCCCGCCGCGGCAGCGTGGCGGCAGACCGCTGGCCGGTAATCACCGGCGGCAGCTCGGTGCGACAGACCCGGATTGACCCGCCACAAACCCCGGGGAGCAACACCCGACTCTACGATGCGGGACTCGATGCGCGCTGGGAGCTGGGCCTGTTTGGCAGCAAACGCCGCGCGCTGGAAGCGGCAACCGCCGACTGGCAAGCCAGCCAGTTGGACCACGCGGACCTGCTGGTAAGCATCACCGCCGAGGTGGCACTGAACTACATCGACCTGCGCGCATTCCAGACCCGCCTGGCCATTACTCGGCGCAACCTGGCCAGCCAGGCAGATACGCTCGATATTGCCAGCTGGCGACAGCAGGCCGGGTTGACCACCCAGGTCGACGTCGAACAGGCGCGGCAGAACCTGGAACAGACCCGCGCACAAATCCCGGCGCTGGTAACCGCCCGACAGCAGGCATTAAACCGGCTCGCCACCCTGCTCGGCGGTTATCCCGGGGAGTTAACGGACCGGCTATCGACCACCCGGCCAATCCCAACCGCGACCCTCGACCTTGCAATTGGGGTTCCGGCGGAAGCCCTGCGCCGACGACCGGATATCCGCGCCGCCGAACGTCGACTGGCGGCACAGACAGCTCTTATCGGTGTGGCCACCGCCGCTCGCTACCCCGACATGACCCTGGTCGGTTCGGTGGGGGTGGAATCACTCGCCAGTCGTGAGTTATTTTCATCCAATACCTTTCTCACCAGCGCCATCGCCGACCTGGGGCTTACCCTGTTTGATGCGGGTCGCCTGCGCCGCAACATCGAAATACAGAGTGCCGCCGAGAGCCAGGCACTTAACCGTTACGAATCGGCCATCCGATTGGCGCTGGAAGAAGTTGAAAACGGACTGGTCGCCTATGCCCAGGAACAGCTGCGACGCCATTCGCTGGCGAGCGCTACCGACGCAGCAGAACTTGCCGCCGAACTGGTCCGCCGCCAGTATGGTTCGGGACTGGTGGATTTTCAGCGGGTGCTGGACGCCGAACGTTCAGTGCTGACATTGCAGGACCAGCTCGCCACCAGCGACGGCCAGATCACCGCCAATTTAATTCGACTCTATAAAGCACTGGGCGGAGGCTGGACCCCACTGCAGCCGGGTACAACCGCCCAACTCGACAGGAGAGACCCGAACCATGAGTAACGCCGAACCAACCGGGGTGCCTGACGAAACCGGTAAGAATCCGGTGTCAGAGACTCTGGAACTGGGCACTCCCCCACCCAAACCTTTATGGCGACGGCGCAACTGGATTATCGCCGCGCTGCTATTAATACTGGTTATCACCGCGAGCCGGTTTAGCAATCGTGATCCGGCCATTGAGTATGAAACCGCAACCGCCGTCCGTGATGACCTGCTCATTTATGTCACCGCCACCGGCGCGCTGGAACCGACCAACCAGGTAGAGGTCGGTATCGAAGTATCCGGCACCATCGCCACGGTTGAAGTCGATTTCAACGACCAGATAGAAGCCGGCCAGGTGCTCGCCCGGCTCGATACCGCCAAACTCGCGGCCCGGGTGCTGCAGGCCAGAGCAACGCTGGAATCAGCCCGTGCAAGGTTACTAACCGCCCAGGCTCGCTCCACCGAAGCCAGCAACGAATACGCCCGCCTGCAGGAGGTGCGCGAACTTAGCGGTGGCAGAGTGCCGTCGCGGTCAGACCTCGACCGCGCGCAGGCGACCCTGTTAACCGCACAAGCCGACGAAACCGCCAGCAAGGCCGCCATCGCCGAAGCCGAAGCACTGCTGGAGGTGAATGAAACCGATCTTTCCCGAGCCACCATTAAAGCCCCCATCAGCGGGGTTGTACTGGACCGGAAAGTCGACCCCGGCCAGACCGTCGCCGCCTCACTACAAACGCCGGTGCTGTTCACCCTGGCCGAAGACCTGCAGCAGATGGAACTGCACGTGGATGTGGACGAAGCCGATGTCGGCCGAGTCGTCGCCGGCCAGGCGGCCACCTTTTCGGTAGATGCCTATCCCACTCGGGACTTCCCCGCCAGCATTAAAGAGGTTCGATTTGCACCCAAAACGGTCGAGGGAGTGGTCACCTACGAAACCCTGCTCACCGTTGATAACAGTGACCTGGCGCTGCGTCCCGGCATGACCGCCACTGCCGACATTCTGGTGGAGCGCCTCACCGATGTACTGCAGGTGCCCAACGCCGCACTGCGCTTTACGCCCTTACCAGAAAACAGCGCCGATGGTGAGTCCGAAAGGCCCGGGCGCAACAAGGTCCCATCCGGTGATCGGGTATGGCGACTGGATAACGGCAAACCCGTTGCAATCCCCGTGGTGGTCGGTGCCAGCGATGGCCAGCGCACCGAAATAACCGAGGGAGAACTGGACCTGGAAACGCCGCTCATTATTAAACGGTTACCCCTACGCCAATGACCAGCCAGCAACCCTCCGCAGAGCTGGTGAGGCTCGAACAGGTAACCCGCACCTACGGCACTGGTCAGGCCACCGTCCACGCGTTACGCGGCATTGATCTGGTGATTGAAAGCGGTGATTTTCTGGCGGTGATGGGGGCCAGCGGTTCCGGTAAATCGACCTGCCTGAATATTCTTGGCTGCCTCGACTCGCCGAGTGGTGGCTCCTATCAGTTTCGAGGGGTGGAGGTCAGCGGATTAACACAACGTCAGCGCGCGCTGCTGCGGCGAAATTATCTCGGTTTCGTGTTCCAGGGCTACAACCTGCTCAACCGGACCACCGCGCTGGAAAATGTCGAACTGCCCCTGTCTCTTATACACATCTCCGAGCCCACGAGACCTCTCTACATCTC
>OJFP01001350.1_pt1 | contig 12315 bp, 10 predicted proteins | sample 1594141 | NCBI WGS metagenome assembly OJFP01 (sample SAMN05416843, study PRJEB24817) | seawater metagenome | isolation source: Sea water | place: Canada:Atlantic | collected 2013-07
AGCTGCTCCTAGTACGAGAGGACCGGAGTGGACGAACCGCTGGTGTTCGGGTTGTTATGCCAATAGCATTGCCCGGTAGCTACGTTCGGAACTGATAACCGCTGAAAGCATCTAAGCGGGAAGCAGGCTTTGAGATGAGTTCTCACTGGAGCTTTAAGCTCCCTAAAGGGTCGTTGGAGACTACAACGTTGATAGGTTGGGTGTGGAAGTGCTGCGAGGCATTGAGCTAACCAATACTAATTACCCGTGAGGCTTAACCATACAACACCCAAGTGGTTTTAAGTTGTATGAAGTTTGACAAAAGTGTAGGAATACACGAATCACGCATGACAATGGTGTGAATAAGAGATTAAGAACAAAAGAACGTATTTATCATCACTGAGACAAGGTCTCACTGATACAGCTTTCAAGATTGTACCTTTTTTGTCTAGCGACAATAGCGACATGGCCCCACCTGATCCCATTCCGAACTCAGAAGTGAAACGTGTTAGCGCCGATGGTAGTGTGGGAGTTCCCATGTGAGAGTAGGACATTGCTAGGCTTCTATTTAGAGAAACCCGATTCGAAAGAGTCGGGTTTTTTGCTATCTGAAATTTAAAAACACATACAGCGACATGGCCCCATCTGATCCCATGCCGAACTTAGAAGTGAAACGTGTTAGCGCCGGTGGTAAAGAGCGTGTGGGTGTTCTTCTCTTTTATGTGAGAGTAGGACATTGCTAGGCTTCTATTGAGAAGAGCCCGTTACGAAAGTGACGGGCTTTTTGCTGTCTAAAATCCGCAAAAAATAGCTATCAGTTTTGAGCTGTCAGCTGTCAGTTTAAGACATCAAATAATAGCTATCAGTTTTGAACTATCAGCTGTCAGTTTAAAAACTAAAGTTACTAAAAGATTTTTACTGAAAGCTGACAGCTTAGAACTTACAGCTTTGACTAAAGTCACTAACAGATCTTTACTGACAGCTCAAAGCTTACAGCTTTTACTAAACGAACTTACAGCTCAATTCTTAAAGTTATTTCCTACATCTTTTCCTCAAAACTATTCCCTAACTCAGGTTTTTTTCATAGGATAGGATACTCCTACTGAAACCTTTCAGTGTTGTGATGTCTTTGTTTCTAATTAAGAATGTGAGTAATAATGAATATTGATGGAAAGCTAATAGCGAAAAATTTAAGAGATCATTTAGCTGTTGAAGTAGCTGAATTAAAAGCGAGCCACGGTGTACAACCTTCATTAACTGTTATTATTGTTGGTGACGATCCAGCTAGCCATGTTTATGTAAAAAATAAAATTAAACAAACTCAGGAGATAGGTATGATCTCCAATGAAATTGTTTTACCTATTGATACCACAGAAGAGCATTTACTTAATGAACTAGAAAAGCTTAATAGTGATAACAGTGTTCATGGCATTCTTGTTCAGTTACCTTTACCTAAGCACCTAAATGAAAATGCAGTTATCTCTGCCATTAATCCAGAAAAAGATGTTGATGGTTTTCATGCAGTTAATTCTGGCAAACTATTTAATGGTGAAGAAGGTGGGTTAGTTCCTTGTACTCCGCAAGGTTGTATTTTATTAGCTAAAGAACATTTAGGCACAGATCTATCCGGCTTGCATGCTGTTGTTATTGGCCGCTCTAATATTGTGGGTAAACCGGTTGCTATGTTACTGCTTCAAGAGAACTGTACGATTACTATTGCACACTCTAAAACTAAAAACTTGGCGGAGGTGTGTAAGCAAGCCGATATTTTAGTCGCAGCGGTAGGCATTGCTAATTTCGTCAAAGCTGATTGGGTTAAAGACGGGGCAACTATTATTGATGTTGGTATAAATCGTATCACTAGCGAAACAGGAGTAACCAAGTTAGTGGGGGATGTTGATTACGATGAAGTAGTGAGTAAGTGTTCTGCAATTACGCCAGTGCCTGGTGGCGTAGGACCTATGACCATAGCTTGTCTATTAAGTAATACACTTATAGCGGCTAAGAAGGTAGCTTACAACTAGGTTGTTATTTGTCTAATAAAGTGGGGTTATCGTTACTGAAAAAGTAACAACACAGATTTTTGTTTTTCATTTGGTAACGTTTTAAGCGCTGTTGGAATTCATCAGGCAGAGTAGCTATCTGTTTAGTTTCATTGTATTTAATGAAATTATTTTTTATATAAAGCTGTTGGAGTTTTTCATCAGCAAAACATATTACTTTAACTAAAGCTTGGTTATGAAAACGGTTATTAATAATTGCTCGAATAAGAAAACTAGCGAGTTTATTACCGCGCATTGATTTGTCGATTACTAAAGCATGTAATAGCCAAGAATTACTATTTTCTTGGCCTGCAGATATAAGTGCACTTGCTATAATCTTATTATCAACTTTTATGATGTAACAATGATCTTGCCCGATAAATCTTGCGCTATATTGTTGTGATTTATAGAACCTAAGAACATCTTTTTTATCCGATTTTATCGCCTTTACAACGGTATATGATGATTCTAGTTTTTTCATTGAGTAAATCGTTTTTATTAAAAGTTAATTTTGCTATGAGGCGTTATTTTCAGCAGGTCAAAATTTAGTTAATTTATTTCTAACGCCGAGTTTTAAAATATTTTTATTTTTGATTAAATAGTTTGGCTTAATGTTGAAGGATACAGGGTATAATAAGCTAATAAATATTTATATATGTGTATGTAGTAAAAATACCGATTAATTAGAGTGGAGAATAAGCTTGCAGTTTAGTGATTTTGGATTAGATAGTAAAATAATGTCAACCGTGGAACATTTAGGTTTTAAAGAGCCTACAGAAATCCAACAGCAAGCTATTCCTGCTGCTATGACGGGTCATGACCTGATCGCTTCATCTAAAACTGGCTCAGGTAAAACCTTAGCGTTTATTATTCCTGCAATGCAGCGACTATTAAAAAATAGAGCGTTGAGTAAGCGTGATCCTCGTGTTGTTATTTTAACGCCTACTCGTGAACTTGCTAAGCAAGTATTTACTCAGTTACGAATGTTTACTTCTGGCTCTCAGTTTAAAGCCGTACTTATTCTCGGTGGTGAAAATTTTAATGACCAAGTTAAAACATTAGAGAAAGACCCACACTTTATTGTCGCAACGCCTGGTCGTTTAGCCGATCACCTAACACAAGGGCACTTCTATTTAAGTGGTTTAGAATTACTTATTCTAGACGAAGCTGACCGTATGTTAGATCTTGGTTTTGCAGATCAATTAGCACAAATAAATAAAGCTGCCGATCACCGTAAACGTCAAACATTAATGTTCTCAGCAACTTTAGATCATGCACAAGTCAACGACTTTGCTTTAGCGTTATTGAAAAAACCAAAACGTATTGCTATTGGTAGTGCCCATACCGAGCATAAAGATATTACTAAGCGTTTTTACCTTTGTGACAACTTAACGCAAAAAGAAAAGCTGCTCCAGCACTTTATTGCCACTGAACAGCATCAACAAATGATTATCTTTACCGCTACGCGAGCTGATACTGATAGGCTGTCAACTTTATTAACCGAGCAGGGCTTAAGCACTGTTGCGTTAAGTGGTGAGTTAAACCAAAGCCAACGCAACCAAATTATGGACGGCTTTAGTAAAGGTCAGCAGAAAATATTGATCACGACTGACCTTGCTTCTCGTGGCTTAGATTTAATCAATGTATCGCATGTTATTAATTTTGATATGCCAAAACATACTGAAGAATTTGTTCATCGCATTGGCCGTACTGGTCGTGCTGGTAGCACAGGTGATGCTATCTCTTTTGTTGGTCCAAAAGATTGGATAAGTTTTAAAAACGTTGAAGGTTTTTTACAGCAAAAGCTAACATTTGACAAAGTAGAAGGGTTTAAAGTTAAGTTTAATGGCATAAAACCTAAGAAAGTCAAAGTAGTTACTAAAGCCAAAGACAACACTAAGTCAGCACCACAGACTAAAAAGCCTAAAGCAAAGAAAATTGTTAAGAGAAGCTTTTTGGCAGCTGATGCTGGTGAGTTACCGGTATTAAAGCGTAAAAAGCCTGTGGCGCCACAAGATATAGATCAAAATGATATCGAAGAAGTTGATTAAGTATCGCTAATTAAAGTTTGTAGTTAAATACGCTAAATAAAGTAAGTGCATTGATTCTATTTGAGTCAGTGCACTTTTTTATCTTAGTTTATCTATTGTTTGAAAGCAGAGCGTCAACTAAATGAAAGTTAGTTAATCAACAGCTTGTACCCGTATCTCGACGTTACACAGAACATGTGAAAACGCTTATTCAGCAATGAGTTGTTTAAGCGTGTAACTTGTTTCGTTCTCGCCTAGTTTCGCTTTTAAATAAGGTAATATTTCTTCTAGCTGTTGCGAAAGCTGCCATGGCGGGTTAACGATAAATAAGCCTGTGCCTGTCATGCCGTATTCTGTGGTATCGGCTTTTTGGCAATACTCAACTTGCACAACATTGCGTACATCGCTTTTAGTGAAAGCACTTTGCATTTGCTCAACTAACTCACGCTTTACTACTGGATACCATAAAATATAGGTGCCGGTAGCAAACTTTTTATAAGCATTAACAATAGTGCGCACGGCTTTTAAGTAATCTTCTTTTAACTCATAAGGCGGATCAATTAATACCACACCTCTACGGTTAGGCGGCGGCACTAACCCTAAAACACCTTGATAACCGTCAGATTGTTTAACGTGTGATTTGTTCCAACGTTGGCTGTATTCTTTTAAGTGCTCAATATCGGTTGGGTGTAATTCAAATAAATGTGCACTGTCTTGACGACGAGTAAACTGTCGAGCAATACCAGGTGAGCCAGGGTACAAAGACAATTCAGCTTCTTCACGATTTAAGTCTTTAACTAAATCAATGTAGGGCTCAAGTGCTTCAGGCAAATCTTGTTGCTCGATTAACTTGGCAATGCCATCTTTATACTCACCGGTTTTTTGTGCGTATTCATCAGCCAGTTGATACATGCCTGCACCCGAATGGCTATCTATATAATAAAAGCCTTTCTCTTTTCGGGTCATATATTCGAGAACTAGGGTGAGCACTGAATGTTTTAAAACATCAGCAAAATTTCCGGCGTGAAAAGCATGACGATAACTGAGCACAATCGCTCCTTTTAAAAGCGTTAACTAAAAATAAAGGTATCATAATAAGATCATGATACCTTGGTAAGCGGGATTAAAGGTAAGTTACAGCTATAGTTAGCATTAAACTTAAGCCTAAAACTAAACTTGTGACGCTAAATATTCGTCGTAGTTACCCGCAAAGTCAGTATAACCACCTTCAGTTAATTCGATAATGCGTGTTGCTAAGCTTGATACAAATTCACGGTCATGGCTGACAAATAAAATGGTACCTTCAAACTGCTCCATCGCCATGTTTAACGACTCAATAGATTCCATATCCATGTGGTTAGTTGGTTCATCCATTATTAGGATATTAGGCTTTTGCATCATGATTTTACCGAACAACATACGACCTTGTTCACCACCAGAAAGCACTTTAACAGACTTTTTAATATCATCAGCTGAAAATAATAAACGACCTAAATAACCACGAACTGCTTGCTCGTCGTCGGTTGGTTGACGCCATTGACTCATCCACTCAAATAAAGTCATGTCTTTTTCAAATTCATGGCTGTGATCTTGCGCGTAATAACCAATGTTAACGTTTTCAGACCAAGTGTATAAACCTGATGTTGGTTGATACTCAGCTTCGCCCATTAACGTACGTAAAAATGTTGTTTTACCAATACCGTTTTGACCGATAATAGCCACACGTTCGCCAACTTCAATCATCATGTTAAGGTTATTTAATACCTTGTTATCATCAAAACTTTTACTCATGTTTTCGAGTACAAGGGCGTTACGAAATAGTTTCTTTTCTTGTTCAAAACGAATGAACGGATTCACACGGCTAGAGGCTTTAACATCAGCCAGTTGAATTTTGTCAATTTGTTTAGCACGTGAAGTTGCTTGTTTTGCTTTTGAAGCGTTAGCAGAGAATCGTGCGACGAAGGCTTGTAACTCACCAATTTGTGCTTTTTTCTTCGCATTGTCAGCCATTAACTGTGCTCTAGCTTGTGTAGACGCTAGCATATACTCATCGTAGTTACCTGGGAATACACGTAACTCACCGTAATCTAAATCAGCCATATGTGTACAAACACTGTTTAAGAAATGACGGTCATGCGAGATGATGATCATGGTTGAGTCACGCTCGTTCAAGGTTTCTTCTAACCATTGAATAGTATGAATATCCAAGTTGTTGGTTGGCTCATCAAGCAGTAAAATATCTGGGTTAGAGAATAGGGCTTGGGCCAATAAAACACGTAGTTTCCAACCTGGAGCAACATCACTCATCAAACCGTAGTGTTGATCAACAGGAATACCTACACCCATTAACAATTCACCGGCACGACTTTCTGCACTGTAACCGTCCATTTCAGCATATTCAGCTTCTAGATCGCCGGCGCGCATGCCATCTTCTTCACTCATCTCTGGTAAAGCATATATAGCATCACGTTCTTCTTTAATCGCCCATAACTTGGTATGACCCATAATCACGGTATCAACAACCGAAACTGTTTCAAAACCAAATTGGTCTTGACGAAGTTTACCTATACGCTCGTTTGGGTCTAAGGCAACGTTACCTGATGTTTGCTCTAAATCACCACCTAAAATTTTCATAAAGGTTGATTTACCACAGCCATTAGCGCCGATTAAACCATAGCGATTTCCGCCACCAAATTTTTGTGAAATGTTTTCAAATAACGGCTTAGCACCGAACTGTTGGGTAATATTATTACAAGAAAGGATATGTAATTCCTAAATGATGTTTATCTATTGATATATGTCGCGCATTATAAACTGTTGATACTAAAATGCCAGATTGATTTCTCTACTTGGTTATTGGGTGCTAGATACCAAGCCGCGGTCAAATATCAATTCACTTTTTTTATTTTATCGAAATTGTACTACTGAATAATTCATCATGACGCAGAGCATCCATAAAAAATTATATTTATTTCTCAGAGCATGTGATAAGGCAGAGCTTTTTACTAAATAAGATTTAATTAAGTGGATTAATAAGTACAAAAACATTAGATTACAATCTTGTTTAGTAAGTTGCTCTTTAATATAGATAATTACATAAGGATAGTTAAATGAAAAACCTAAATCTTGCAATATTGACCTGTGCATTAACCCTCACTGGTTGTAACTCAACCCCTATAACGAGTGAATCAAGGATTAATACGCAAGTTGCTATTACACAATACAATAGCATTGCATCTAAATATTACGACCAACCTACATTTGCTAAACTAATGGATATAAAGAATACAGGGGAGATACTGACATATACTGCAGAAAAATACGGAGAAGGAAGCTTTAAACTATCAATTCACAAAGAAGACATCCCTGTTATCACCTCAACCATCGACAAGTACTTAAAATGGGAAGAAACAGCTAGTAAAGATGGGGACATCTTCACAAAAGAAATAACCCCTCCATATGAAAGCAAGGTTAACTCAGCAAACATGTATTCTTGGAAGTTTTACAGCGGAAACGCAAAAAGCCACTTTTTAATCGAAGACACATGTATGTGGGGGAAGTGCACTTCAATCACACTCAATAGAACTAGCGCGATAAACCTAAAATCTGACTTATTAAAGTGGAGTAATGGTGAATTAAGCTCTAGAAGTGCGGAAAATACAAATAAGTATAACTAACATAACATCCAATGTAGAGCGTACTTAAAAACCAAAGGGTACGCTCCTTAATGCCATCTCCAAACCACTTATCAGCTAGTTGTTTTTAGGTGCCTCTAACTACTTTCTCATCACTTGGTTATCACTTTCTAACTACTTGTTATCAGATAAAAGAGCCACACTTACTGATTTATATGGGTTATTGCTTTCGATGTAACCAAAGTATCACTTTCATTTTAGACAGAGATTTTTAATACGTAGGTTAAGCATTCAGCAATTGTATTTTATTTAATTAGCCCCCAGCTAGACACGCATTATTTATACATACATTACTATAGCGCTATCAAATACTAACCTTAAAGAGGCTATGAGCCAGAGCATATATAGTGCTTAGCTCAATTACCGTAATGCAAATAACAACAATGTAACGCACTTTTTACACAGTGAAAAACATGTACCTAATTCAATAAGTTTTGCGCCCTTAAATTAGTCAGACTTTTGTTAATTGATGACATTGATAGCCTTGTATTCCGCCTTATCAATTTCTTTATTTCAATTGGCTTTTTACCTTTTGATATACCATTATTCCATGTCTTGACCATCGATTTTAATCTCTTATCAATATCTAGGTTTTTATGCAATCTTATTCTTTCTGGCTTGTTATTCTCTTTCGTGGTGTGAGCAACAAAAGACTTGTATTGCTCATCAATAATCGTATTTATCTTTGATGGTTTACTTATCATATCGTAATCATATAAAGGAGTAGCATGCTCATTACCATTAAGTTGGCTTGCTAAAACATGAATCTTTATACCTCGCAATAAATGCTTATTATATAATTCAAATAATTTTCCATGGTCAGACAAGGGGAATCGCCCAAGCCTAGAAAAGTCACGAGTCAATAAAATAGTATTATCCTCTAAGGATTCAAGTAATCGCTTTAAGTGTGAAAATGAAACACTTCGCCTAGTTTCTACTATGCTACGAACCTTTGCCGAAGGGTAGTATGTGGCATGAGCATAACTACAAACCATTAACTGAGAATTGTGACAGTTTTCTTTGTTTGATGTCCTAACGTACAATACCAATTTCTTTTTTTTGGCGAACATCCAAACACTCTTGGAGCGTCGAATTGTTTCGATTATGTGGTGTTCTAGGATATCGCTTTGGATGTGACAGTCTTCAAAATTCATGATGTGTATTCCTATGTTTTTACGTTGATAAGTCAACGTGTCGCCCGTATCTAGTCACCTTTGCTAGCCGTGGTGTGTTTATAATTATTGCTACTATACCCTAAAATTAATTAGACGTCTAGACAGCTAAATCAGACTCTTTAATATACCTATAAAGTGTAGCCTTACCAACGCCAGCAGCCTTAGCCGCAGCCTCTTTTGATAGGCCCTTTTCTACATACCCTAACGCCTTGATGCATGCATCAATAGTCTTCTGGCTTTGCTGCTTGCCTTTAAACTTACCTTCAGCTTTAGCTCGTAAAATACCTATCTGTTGCTTTTCAATCATTTGCTCGCGCTGCATTGTTGCGACTGCTGCTAATGTAGTTAACACCATCTTACCTGTGGCTGATGTAATATCGGTTGAACCTAAATCGTCTATTTGAATTGCTACATTTTTATTTGTCATATCTTCAACAAACGATAATAGGGACTGAGTATCACGCGCCAGCCTTGATAAATCTTGACAGATAATAGTATCACCGCTTTTGACAGTTGCCACCAATTCATTAAATGATGGCCTGTCGGTGGTTTTACCCGATAGCTGGTCACTAAATACCTTATCAGTTTTATACTTGGTTTCTAGGTAATCAATCTGCTGTTGTACGTTTTGTTCTTTGGTTGATGTTCTGGCATAAATATATTGCATTTGATTATCTCATTTAGTAGACCGTCTCATTTAGTAGGTATATGATACTTGGTCTCATATAGGTCCGTAAAGCCCTATTTGATACGACTTTGTCATATGCCGTTTAAGGGTGGTCAAATGAGACGGTGCAATAATTATAAAATAATAATTGTAGTTATTTTAAACCATTGATACTATTTACAGTATCTACCCTAAGGGGTTCATTTAAATGGAGGGTTTTATTTTGACCAAACTTTTGAACGTCCCTTATTTACGTCTAGTTGTTCTAGAGCTAGGTTCCGATTAGTACGGGGCGGATAACGAAGCTAGTGGGATAGGGTCGCGCCCAAGGTGCACTCTAACGTCGGTCTAGAACACTGAGGTTTGACTATGATGAGAGTAGAGTAAATCGGAAGAAAAGCGCTATAGGACTCGACGGCTGTGCCCAAGAACACTCTGTAGCTAATGGAATGTAATCCTTTACTCTCGCTTCACTTTAAATAATTGTGGTTCACATATGCCTACTTATTTAATCTTACTTCTTGATAATTATTTCTTCGAATGCCTCATTCAAACAAGTATATTCACCTTTAACTTGATTAAACTTTAAGTACTCTAAACTTGAGTCATCTATAGACATTTTATTACTGTTTGCTTGTATGGCATAGCCAACACTTTTAAGCATGCCGTTTAGCTTGTTATGGTCGCTTAATAATTCATGCATACCACTTGTGAATGCTTGGCTAGTTCTTTTTACTAAATCAAATTTTGTTTTAGTGGTATTAACCACATTGATTTTATCAAAGTTTAATTGTTCTAATTCATCTTGTAATTTATCAAGCTTTTTATATAACCTAGTCGTGTTTTTTATCTCGCCTGAATATATAGCCTTTTCGGTATTATCTATTGAATCATTTAGCTCATTTATTTTTCCGTCAATGTCTAGTAATTCATTTTCAACTTCTTGGTGAATTTCAGAGCCCATAATTTTAAATAGATATTTTATTTGTGTTTGGTATCTGAACTCGTCAAAAATAGCCAATGGTATCGACTTGGTGTTAGTGCAATGTGTTTTACCTCGCTTGCCTTTTCCGCAAAACATTACACTAGCACTATGTTTATGATTTCTTACACTGTAATTACTGCCACACAGCGAGCACTTAACTAAACCTGCTAATACATGACCACTAGCTGCACCCTGTACTTTTCCCTTGCTACGCTCTTTTAGTTGGGCTTGAGCGATAGCAAAAGTAGCGTTATCGATTGCTTGTGGGTAGATTTTATTATCTTCCCAATAGCCAATGCAGGTTTTTGATTGTATCCATTGTCTTATGGCCGGATGACTAGTATTAGAGAATCTATCATCATTTAAGCTTTTTAAATAATCAACTATGCGAGCATAAGATACGCCACAATTAAACTGCTTGAAAACTTCTTGTAAGGTTGCTTTGTCACTATCTGTTAATACTTCGAACATATCACTTTTAGGGCACCTAGTGAGCCACCAAAACGTTTTTCTTTTTATCATGGTGCCATTATCGGCTTTTTCTCTTTTGGCTTCCCAATTTGATTTTATGCGCCTTGATAGGCTTTTACTGTACTGGTGAGCCATATCAACTTTACCAATAAGGTAATAAATAATACCACCATTGTTAGAGATGGACTTTTTACTATATTCTTGGTTATCTTCTAGGGTTATTATTGATATGTTTCTGTTAACTATCCGTGTGATTATTTCAAGTGCGACAGTTAATTCTAATCTCCCTATACGGTCTATAGCTTCAACCAATACAAAGTCACCACTTTTGATTTTGTTATCTTCTATGGCGTCTAATAGGCGTCCGAAATCGTGGTTTAAGTGGTCGCCATGGTAACCGCTTATACCAAGGTCTTTAAATGCTAAGTTTGAAAGTTCAATTTCAGGATTTTTAATAAGCCATTTGTTTATTAAGTCTTGCTGGCGTTTAAGGCTATCGCCTTTTTCCTGCTTGGTGCTGGAAAACCTAATGTAACTATGGGCTTTAGCCATGGTGGGAATCTCAATCTAGATGATTGAGTAAATGATAAGTTAAAATCAATATGCGCGCAACCGTAATTATATGGTTATATTGTTTGCAGCTAACATAAAGGTTCCGTCGCGAGTGTTTAGGTGAGTTAAGTTAAGTTAACGCGTTAACTCATCACTATAACAACTAATAAAAATGTAAAATAATGCGCGCGATTATACAGGTGTTTAAAGATTAGCGAAAGTGGGGCACTTGCTTATGTTTACTCGTTTGGCGAATTAACACCATAATTGGAGGGAAACCATCTGACCATCGATTTAAACTTTAATGAGATAATTTATTTAAGGGGGGGCTGTAATTATGTTTAGTCAATAAAACATCGGTACATTCGCTATGCACCGATGCTTATACTTTATTTAAAAAGATTATCTCACTCGTAAAATATAAAGATTAAGCTTCAGTCTTCTTGCGATAAAGAGTTATCAAGCATATCGCTAAAAGTAATGTCGCAATTACACCTGAACCACCAGCAACACCTGATGGAAGAAAACCATCACGGCCAAAGGTAATTAAAATGCCATTGGCAAGCATAGCAACCACACCCGCTAATGCTGTTAGCCCACCTATCATTTTGCCACCTTGAGCTATACTTGCCATACCAAAAACAAGTGCTGCTAATCCCAGTAATACTTCTGTCTCTTATACACATCTGACGCTGCCGACGAAGAGGATAGTGTAGATC
>OJFP01001355.1_pt1 | contig 12263 bp, 10 predicted proteins | sample 1594141 | NCBI WGS metagenome assembly OJFP01 (sample SAMN05416843, study PRJEB24817) | seawater metagenome | isolation source: Sea water | place: Canada:Atlantic | collected 2013-07
GAGATGTAGAGAGGTCTCGTGGGCTCGGAGATGTGTATAAGAGACAGCTCTAAAGCATCCCGGCTGGTTGAGGAGCGATAAAGCGCAGCCCAATACCGGAGGTTCTGAATGACGGTGAGATTTGTTTGCAGCCCATCCGCGTGGCCGACATAGCGCATCGAGGCGCGGAACTCATAAGGTTCGCGGCGCACATCCTCACCGTTCCATTTGATGCTGCCAGTAAAGGGCGGGATCAGGCCAGCCAGCACGCGCAGCAGGCTAGATTTTCCAGCCCCATTGCGGCCAAGCGCCAGCGCCGCATCGCCTTCAGACAGCGAAAAGTCCAAGCCCGCGAACAGGATACGTCCGCCGCGTCTACAGGCTAGGTCTTGGACGTCTAGATTTGGCATGAAGGGCCGATATTGGTTTCAAACTGCCAGCAATTGAATTCCATCAAGGAAGTGGAATTAGCTAGCAGATAAGACCTATAGCCCAATCCAACCCGTTTCGTAATCAGATAGATGTCACAAATGGGTGCGGCCGGCAGAGGGGGGATCTACCGGCCGCGTGAGGAGGGCGAGAGTGTGATGAACACAACTCCGGCGCCGGTTCCTCGCCCGACGCTTGATAAGGAAGATGGGAGCCAATCGTGGCGGGAATGGGGCGGCTATAGGGCTATTTCAAGCGGCGCGTGGCCGCCTTCGTAAGCGCAATAGCATGATCGGGCAGCCTTCGCGTACGGCCTTTGCAGCGTAGCGTGTTTCTGGCCAATCATCAGGCCGCACGCGCCAATCATCTGCCGTTTTTGCCAGCCATTCGAATCGTGGATCCGCGCGGAGATGGCGGAGCATCCATATCTGATAGCCTGCGTGATCGGTGGCTGTGCGTAGCTCACCACCATCAGCTAATACACGCGCCATTAGGTCCAGGCCTTGCGGGCCGATTATCCGTCGCTCCCAGTGCCGACGTTTCCGCCAAGGGTCAGGGTGGAGCACAAATAGCTTTTGCACAGAGGCTTCCGGCAGGGCTTCCAGCAGAGGACGCGCATCTTCACCGTGCAGACGCACGTTCTGGACGCCGGATTCGTCAATTGCCGAGATGCAGGAGGTAAGCCCGTTCAGAAAAGGCTCAGCGCCGATTAACCCGATATCTGGGTTCTGCTTGGCTTGCCAAACAAGATGTTCGCCTGCGCCAAAGCCGATTTCGAGCCAGAGCGCTTGCTTTGGCAGATCAAACAATGATGCGGGATCGAGTGGGCCGCTTGTCGGGTCTGGAACGGAAAGCTCCGGCAGACGTGTATCCAACAATGCGGCCCGGCCGGGCCTGAGGGGGCGGCCGACGCGACGGCCATAATAGCGCGTCGCGGCGTCAGCCGTTGGCCGTTGGTCGCTCAGATCGCAGCCTTCAGAGCATCAACCAGGTCCGTCTTCTCCCAAGAGAAATGACCGGCGGCAGTCGGCATGCGGCCAAAGTGGCCATAGGCGGCGCTTGGCTCATAGATCGGCTTATTCAGCTGCAGATGTTCACGGATGCCACGCGGGCTCAAGTCCATGCATTCTTGGACGGCAGCTGCAATGCGGTCGTCTGGCTCCACGCCCGTGCCGTGCGTATCCACATAGACCGAGAGCGGTTTCGAGATGCCGATGGCGTAAGAAACCTGGATCGTGCATTTGTCCGCGAGGCCAGCAGCGACCACATTCTTCGCAAGATAGCGCGTGGCATAAGCCGCAGACCGGTCAACCTTGCTCGGGTCCTTGCCAGAGAATGCGCCGCCGCCATGAGGGCTGGCGCCGCCATAGGTGTCGACGATGATCTTGCGGCCCGTCAGGCCAGCGTCACTATCTGGGCCGCCGATCACGAAGATGCCTGTTGGGTTTACGTAGAACTCATCTTCTGGGCACATCCAGCTTTCGTCTGGAAGAACATCCATAACGAACGGACGCACGATTTCGCGAACATCAGACTGGCTCAAGTTTGCGCCATGCTGGGTTGAGACGACGATGGAGGAAGCGCGGACGGGCTTGCCGTCCACGTATTCCAGCGTCACTTGGCTTTTCGAATCGGGGCCGATGCCGGGCAGATTGCCAGCGTGACGAGTTTCGGCCATGCGGCGTAGAATTTCGTGGCTGAAATGCAGGGGGGCAGGCATCAGCACGTCTGGGCTGACGACATCGGTCTCCCGGCATGCGAAGCCAAACATCAGGCCCTGATCGCCAGCGCCTTCATCCTTGGCGTTTCCGTCCGAATCAACGCCTTGGGCGATTTCCGCGGACTGACCGTGGACCACGACCTGAACTTCGGCTTTTTCCCAATGGAAGTTTTCCTGGTCATAGCCGATGTCTTTAATGGCAGCGCGGGCGAGCGCTTCCATTTCTTCGTGGCTGACCTGGCACCCTTCCTGGCTGCGGGTTTCGCCGGCGATGGTGACAAAGTTTGTTGTCACCAGCGTTTCGACGCCGCAGCGGGCAAAGGCGGCACCGCCGTCTCGCGCCAGATAGGCGTCAACAATGGCGTCGGAGATCCGGTCACAGATTTTGTCCGGGTGTCCTTCGGAAACGGATTCGCTTGTGAAGAGATAGCGTTTGCTAGCCACGACATGGATTCCTGTTTTAGAGGCAAATTATCAGAGGCGCTTAAAGAACCGCGCCGCCACCATTTTTGGCAGCGGCGCGGGAAGTTTTCAAGATGCACTCAGTTGAGTGCTAGCTATTTATGAACTGTGGCAGCCACAGGATCATGCCTGGGAACGCCAGGAACAGTCCAATTGTTGCAGCATCCGCCAAGAAGAACGGGAAGATGCCTTTGAAAACATCGCCGAGCGGTATGTCCGGTCTGACCGCCGAGACGACGTAACAGTTCAACCCTACAGGCGGCGTGATCAGGCAGACCTCGCACATCTTCACGACGATGATCCCAAACCAGATCGGATCATAGCCAAGCGCGATAACCGCCGGGTAGACGACGGGCAGCGTCAGCAGAAGCATGCCGATCGCATCCATGAACATGCCCAATACGGCATAGCCTAACAGGATAAAGATCATGATGACAATCGGCGGGAATGGCAGGCCAACAATCCAGGTGGCAAAGGCTTCTGGCAAACCGGCAAAGCCAAGGAACCGCACGAAGATCAACACGCCCCAAATCAGGCTGAAGATCATCGCCGTCAGCTTGGCGGTTTCCATCAGGGCTTCCCGAAGGGAATGCCATTTCATGCCATTGACGAGTGCAATTGAGAGAATGACGCTCGCACCTAGGGCGCCAGCTTCCGTCGGCGTAGCCCAGCCCATCATCATCGCGCTGAAGATGATGACAACAACTGCGACGATCGGGAGCGTGCCCGGTAATGTTTTGATGCGTTCCATCATCGGCGGTGAAGGAACAGCCGGACCAAGTTCTGGCTTCATCCAGCACTGACCAATAATCAGCATCGCGTAGATGATCGCAGATATAACGCCAGGAATGAAGGCAGCCAAAATCAAGGTGCCGACTGATTCTTCAACGATGATCGCGTAGATGACGAGGATCGCGCTCGGCGGGATCAGTGAGGCGAGTGTACCGCCTGCTGCGACCACGCCAGCCGCCAGTCGTCGATCATACTTATATTCAAGCATGTAAGGGATGGCGACGCGGGAGAATACGGCAGCGGTTGCTGTCGATGCTCCGGAGACAGCGGCAAACCCGGCTGTCGCAAACACACTTGCCACAGCCAAGCCACCCGGAACCCAACCGACCCATGCTTTCGCTGCATTAAACAGCGAATGGGTGAGCCCGGCGTGGAAAGCGATGAAACCGATCAGAATGAACATCGGCAACACGCTCAACACGTAGTTTGCCGATTTGGAATGCGGGATGGTGCCGACGATACCGGCGCCAGCGTCCCAGCCAATCATAGCGACAAGGCCAACCATGCCAGCGATAGCCGCCGCTACGAATACGCGAACGCCAAGGAAGACCGCAAATAGCAGGCCGACCGTGACGAGAATCCCAACAGTAAGCTCGTCCATCAGGGCTGCCCCTCGTTACGGTTCGCAATTTTTACTTTTTCTGCCTCGCCGGCAAGGCCAGCATCAATTTCGGCTTGAGCCATGTCGTCAACGGTCTCCATTCTAGGAACGCCAATCAGTTGCTCGCTTGGATGCATGAACAGGCGGACAAACCCGACTAATTGGATGGAAAGTCGGACAAGCAGGAAGGAAAATGCCAGCGGGACCATTAGTTTCGCAGGCCAGATCGGCATATTCACATCAATCGTGCTGTCGCCGTTTTCAAAAGCGCGCAAGAAGTGGGTGTAGCCGTAATAGGTCAAAATCAGGATGACGCCGATAGCTGCTGCCGTGCCAAGGATTTCGAAGAAGTAAAGCGTACGGCCCGACATCCGCCCCAGAATAAGTTCCATGCGGACGTGGCCGCCGAGACGCTGGGTGTAAGAGATCGCAAGGAATGCGAAGACCGTCATGATCTGTTCGATCATATCGCTATAGCCGTAGATGGGCGCCTGAAAGACGACACGGGCTATAACTTGAAACGTACCCATCACCATGATCCCGAGGATCACAAGTGCTGCAATATAGCTCAGAAATTTTTCAAGGACGAAAAAGCGTTCATCCACGCGATGGAGCATTGCCGCCCCAGGCGATAGGTCTGTTTGAGCGATCAACGGTCGCCTCCCGGGCACATAGCCACGCTAAAAAATAGTGGATTGAGGGTAGAAATGATTCGGGCCGCCCCGGTGGAGCGGCCCGAACCCGCCTAAGTCAGCAGTGGCTTACTTGCCAGTAGCCTTCGCAAAAGCGATGTCGAAAAGTTCTTGAGCAGCGAACTTATCTTTGTGGTCTTCGACCCACTTCGTCCAAACTGGCTGGCCCGCGACTCTGCGGAATTCAGCCATTTCGTTCTCAGGGATCTCTACCATTTTGAGACGGCCTTCTGCCTTCCAGTCCGCGATGTTCTTGGCATCTTGGGCTACGTAGGCATTTTCAATCGAAGCATAAGCGCCATCTTTTAGGCTCTCCAGCAGGTCTTTGTACTGCTGCGGCAGCTTATTGTAGGAGTTGGTGTTGAACACCGTTGGGCAGTTAACGGAGCCCAATTTCATGTTTGTCGTAACCCAATCAGAGATTTCAACAATCTTGTAGGAAACGAACGTGTAGGTGTACGGGAAGCCAATTGCGTCAACCGTGCCGCGCTGCAGTGCGGTGTAGGTTTCAGAAGCTGGCATTGTCGAAGGCGTAGCGCCGATCAACAGAGCAGCTGCGCCCATCCCACCAAGAGCACGCAGGGTTTTACCCTTGAAGTCTGCGACGGACTGAGGCGGGTTGCCTTTGCCCATATATTCGTACTGGGGAAGGATATTCGCCATGTAGATCGTAGCGTTCCACTTGGCCAAAGCTTTCTGCGAAGCAGGATGCGCATAAACGGCATCGTTCATGGCGCGCTGAGCTTTAAAGTCCTTAACCGGCAGGAATGGCAGGTCGAGAACGTTCAGTGGCTCGTTCTTACCCGGATGGTATGCCGCGCAGAACGTGGCGGCTTCGAACGCGCCGAGGCTGATGCCATCGAGGTTTTCTTTACTCTTGGAGAGCTGACCACCGTAGTAAAGGCGGATCGTGAAGTTGCCACCGGTCTTTTTGGCGACCTGCTCGGAAACATGCTCCATGCCTTCAGTAAATGCGCGACGCTTGCCCCAAAGGGACAGCTTCCAGCTAACTTTAGGGCCTTTGACCATGTGGCCATCGGCGGACGCGACAGACGCGCCTGCCGGAATCGCCAGCGCAAGTGCGCCAGCAGCCAGCATCATTGTGCCAAATTTCATATTGATCGTCCTCCTGTTGAAAATCTGCCCAAGTCTAATTGCTTGGGTTTGCCGCATTTGCGGACTAGGTCGGAAGCGCTGGACTTTTTAGCCCTGCAACCTCTTGCAACGAGTTATGCCACGTTAAACGCCTGCAGACAATCCACTACGCCAACTTCGTAAGTTTCTGGGGGTTCTTCGTGGAACAAAAGTACGAAGACCAGAAAAATCACCATAGCGACTGCAAAGACAAGCGGCCTTGCCCGTTTCATGAGCCAAGTTTGCCAGTGCTTGTCCCGCTCGTCGCGTTCCCTCATGAACCGCATCAATCATGCCTTCCCAGGTGAAATCGGTGCCGGACCATAGCGCCCATGATGCAGGGGCGCCACATACCTTTGTGGGCGTACTAGGACGCGGATTTAGCGCTCGGATTCCGTTAGCCTCTTGTCACTTCAGCTTCTGCCGCCCGGCAGTCCTTGCCGTGCTGTATCAGTCGTAAGGATTGACGGGGTTGGAAATAAATACTGTAAAAACAAAGCAGTGAACGATATGGCCTGATGGCCTCATCCTTGCATTAAACACATCGACCTTCGTGTAGCAGGAGACTCTGGATGGGCATTTCCGCCGTACAAACGCTTCAATTGACCGGCCCGGTGCCCGCCAACGCTGAGGCAGCCCTGGCGCGTCCGGCTAAGGTTCCGGCTGAGGTTCCTTCTGACGGCCAGAATGAAAAAGAAGAAGCGGACCTCACCTTTGATGACCTTATTGATGTCATCAATCCACTGCATCATTTGCCGATCGTTTCGACCATCTACCGCGCCATCACAGGCGATCAAATTTCTGTTCATGCCCGCGCTTTGGGTGGCGGATTATATGGTGGGCCAATCGGGCTACTGGCCGCTGGGGCGACCATGGCGGTGGAAGAAGCGACCGGTATGTCCGCATCGAACACGCTGGCTAGTCTATTCTTCGGCGAGGATGAAGGCGCTGAACTAGCTGCTGCGCCGCAACCCAGGGGCCTCATCCCTTCAGGTCAGCTGATGGCGGCACCGCGTGAGGCCGTCCCGCAAGCCGCTGCATCATTGAATCCGGCAGTAGCTCAAGCCTCTCTGCCATTTACGGCGAAGGGCGGGCCGAAGTTCTTTGCAATTGAGAATCCGCAGCGTCCACAGCCGATTCCACTGCCATCGCGTGCTAGCGCAGCGCCTGCGTAGCCTGTAAATACTGACGCTGCAACAGCTGCAGCCACTGCTGCCGCCAATGGTCTGGCGCTTACCAAGACCGAAGGGGACTTACTGGATTCGTTCATTCGCAGGAACGGCCAGCCGCAAGCCTCAAGCCAGAATGAGGCACGGCAGCCCGCGCCGGCAACGTCGCCTCGCTCAGCTCAAGCCTTAGGCCCACCGCAGAATGCCGGACCGGCCTGGTTCGCTAACCAAATGGAAGCGAATCTTGAAAAATACGCCGCCCAATCTAATGGTTTGCAGGGTCGCTAGTGGCGACGCTTGAATTAGCCCAATTGCCGCAACTGGCCATTTTCCTCTAACCTTTCCGGAAACGCACACTGCTTTCAGGGCTTTCGCTATGCCGGATATCACAATCGACTATGGCGCGCGTACCGGCGATATGCAGGCTTACATGGCCGAGGGCGAGGCGCGCGCGATGGCGCTTGGCAACCGCGGACCTATCACCTTCACCGATGACGGCGCTCTCTCCCCAGGCATTCTGGAAGCCTATTGGCGGACAGGATTCTATGTGTTCGAGAATGTGATGCGCGATGAGGATATCGTTGACATCAAGGCTGATGTTGATGCCATTCGTAGCCGCTACCCCGTCCGCAAGGGCGCTTTCTTGGACGCGACAGGACGGCCTGCGATAGGGGCTGAATGCGCTGCACCCAACCTCTATTGGTCAAAGCCATTGGGTGATCCGGCTGGCGGTACGTCCTTCGCTAAGGGCCGGCACCCTGTCAAAATGTTCGAGCCTGAGGCTGCAACAGATGCGCCGGATGAGATTGTCTACATGATCTTGGGTTCTCTCCAATTCTCAGAAGCATGCCTGCGGCTCTACGGTCACCCACAGCTGCTGGCTGTCGCCGCTGCGATCAATGGTGAGGACTTTGCGCCGTTCAATGAGGCGCTGTTCATCAAGGAGCCAGGCCTCGGCGCCTCGGTCGCTTGGCATCAGGACGGAACCACCCACTGGGATGCGCCGGATTGGGACCAAGGGTCTCACGGTTTTAATTTCATGGGTCAGCCTTATGGCTGTACAGCGGCTAACGGGCTCTGGGTCGTTGTTGGGTCTCACAAGCTTGGCAAGGCTGACATCAAAGCGTTGATCGCGGAGGCAGGATCGGAACGCCTTCCTGGTGCGGCACCGATTATCTGTAAGCCGGGCGATGTTGCCATTTCCAATCGGCAGACCGTGCATGGCTCTTTCGCCAATACCAGCAAGGATTGGCGGGTAACCGCAAATATGGGCTTTCATCGCCGACGGAGCGTGCTGGATGTGGAAGCGGGCGGCCTTCACAACGCCGCCGCGGTTTATGATGCGGCCCGGATTGAGCGCCGCGCGCGAATCCTGGGATATGCCATCACCGCGCGCCATGAACGGTTCCCGGATGAGCAGCCATATGCCTACAAGCCCCACATTGATGCAGGCTTATCCTACGCGTGGGATGATGCCGCCCGCGCTGATATGAAGGACTACAATCTGGAAGATCTCAGCATCTGATGCCAATCTGGTGCCTAAATCGCGGTTTCTTTTGTAAAGATGTAGGCAATGGCTCGGATCAGTTCTATATCCTTAAGTAACGCCGCTCTAATATGCGCGCTCAGGAATCCGGGAGACGACTTATGGCTAAGTTCAAAAAATTTCCGCCCCGCCCGCCGCTGATTGCGCGCAAGCGCTCTGGCAGAGTGGCGTTGATCGCCATGGGTGTCAGCGTATCTGCACTGGCACTCACTGGGTGTGAGGAGCAGGTGGACGCACTGCAATATTCCAGCGCTGAGGCCTGCATTGTCGGCGGTGAGCTTTCTGAAGCTGATTGCACGGCAGGTTTTGCAGCCGCCCAAGAGGACCACGCCCGCGTCGCACCGAAATACCAAAGCCAGCAAGATTGTGAGGCTGAACACGGCGCCGCGGCCTGTCAGCAGCCTGCACAACAGCAGCAAGCTTCATCCGGCGGCGGTCTTTGGATGCCGTTGATGATTGGCTACATGATGGGCCGCGCGATGAGCGGTCCCGTGGCTGCTCAGCCGCTCTATAGGTCTTCCTCTGCAGGCAAAGTGCGCACGGCATCTGGTGCGAAGTGGGATGCGAAAGCAGGTCCGGTCTCTGTGCCGAAATCTGCTGCCGCCCGACCTTCTGCCGGTAAAGTCGTCTCACGCTCCGGGTTTGGCCGCACGGGCGGGAGCCGTTCTGGCGGCCGCAGCTTCGGCGGCTGAGCCTTTGCAGCGGATCATAACGCCAGAACGATATAACTGGCGCGAAATCGCCGAAGAACTCGGCTTCCGCTTCCACACAATCGGCGGCGATCCCTATTGGTTTGAAGGGGCGTATTACAGCTTCACTATGCGCCAGATCGAAGATGATCTGGAAACGCCGTCGGAAGAGCTGGAGGAGATGTGCTTCGCCATCGTCGATAAGGCGTTGCAAAGCGAAGAGATCATGACGCGCTTGGCGATCCCGCAAAAGCATTGGGATTACATCGTCGATAGCTGGGTTGGCAAAGCCAAGAACCTCTACGGCCGCATGGATTATTCCTACAATGGGGAAGGTCCGGCGAAGTTTCTGGAATATAACGCGGATACGCCGACTTCATTGTATGAGGCGGGCGTATTTCAGTGGCGTTGGCTGGAAGACCTGCGGGCTGATGGCCGCCTGCCGGATTCAGCAGACCAATATAACTCCATCCATGAAACCTTGATTGAAGCGTTCCAAGGCTTTGGCATTGAAGGCCTGCTGCACCTAACGGCAGAAGCCGCGTCTGAAGAAGACGTTGGCACCATCGAATATCTGGCGGATTGCGCGGAGCAGGCGGGCGTCGGCACGCATCTCCTGCCGATCGATACGATTGGCGTCACGGATAAAGGCCAGTTCGTTGATGGCGCTGAACAGGTGATTTCAAACCTGTTCAAGCTCTACCCCTGGGAATGGATGTTCCACGACGAATTCGCAGACAATCTGGCCACCTCCAACATGCGGGTGATTGAACCGCCTTGGAAGGCCGTACTTTCGAACAAAGCCCTGCTGCCGCTGCTTTGGGAAATGGCGCCCGGCCATCCAAACCTGCTGCCCTCGTTCTTCACGGATGCAGTAGATGCCGACGTACTCGGCGCAAGCTACGTCAAAAAACCTATCTACTCCCGTGAGGGTGCGAATATCGAAATCGTCGAAAACGGCGAAACAACGATGAAGGCCGATGGCCCTTACGGCGAAGAAGGCGGGATAGTCCAAGCGCTCGCCGCTTTGCCCAAAATGGACGGCGTATACCCCGTCCTCGGCAATTGGCTCATCGCCAGCCGCCCCGCGGGCCTCGGCATCCGCGAAGACGACACCCCCATAACCCGCGACGACGCCCGCTTCGTCCCACACGTTATACTGGACTGAGGGCGAGGCCTTAAACGACTGGCTGAATGTCTTTGTGGAAGATGGCTGGGGAACCTGGATTCGAACCAGGACCGACGGAGTCAGAGTCCGCTGTTCTACCGTTAAACTATTCCCCAATGGCGCCGCAGCATTGGCTGCGAGCGGTGTGATGTAGCGCTTGTGTGGGCGGCGGTCAATACGTTACACCGTTTGTGTTGAATACAGCTTATTTTGCTGCGTCCTACATCTCGTGTGCCCAGGGTTCGGGGAGGAGACGGTAGCCTTCGCCGTCGCGGATTAGGTGGCTGAAGGTGGGGAAGTGTAGGTGCATGCCGGCGACGCGGAGGCCGTCTGTCGCGGCCATGTCAAAGATGCGTTTGCGGGACGCGATGGCGGCGTGCATGTCCGTATCGAAGGCGATAGAGACGTCGGGGCGCGCGGTTTGGATTTCCGGTACATGCACGATATCGCCCCAGATCAGCAGGCTGTCATTGCCAGATTCGACCATGTAGCAGGTGTGGCCGGGTGTGTGGCCAGGGGCGGGCAGGGCCGTGACGCCAGGGAAGACTTCGCCTGATTGGAACAGCTTGGTTTGCTTGGCATAGGGGGCGATCTGCTCCCGTGTCGCTTGGAAATACAAGCGCTGTGCGCGCTCTTCGGCATTCGCCATAGCACCGTCATCAAGCCAATGTTTTGGCTCGTTCTCGTGGGCGGTCAGTTCGGCATTTGGGAAGTAGAGGGAGTTATCGTCCATATTGGTGAGGCCGGCGGAATGGTCCGGATGCATATGGGTCAACAGGATTGTGTCGATCTCATTCGGGTCAACGCCTGCCGCGATGACGTTCTCCAGCAGCTTGCCCGCCGTAGGTTGCAAATAGTTGCCGGAGCCAGTCTCAACCAAGCAGACGCGCCCTTTGGAGCGGATAATAAACCCGTTCACATATGTCCGGCGGCCATTGCGAAAATTAGCCCGCAGCATGCTCAAAGCATCGTCAGGCTCAATATTGCGGAGAACGTCAACATCCCCGTCCAAGAAGCCATCTGAAATCGCAGTGACAGTGATATCGCCGATCTTGCGGTGATAATATCCGGGGATCTGGTTTGTGGGTGCGGCGGACATGGATTGGGCTCCTAATTGCCAAGCAGGAATGCGGCACCGCTGGATTCAGCGGCAGACCGGAGTTCTTCAAACAGTTTATCGCTAACGGGAATGCCGGTTTTTTCGCGCTCCGCCTTGGCGATGCGTTCTGGCTCGCCTGCGACCATAACGGGTTGGTCCGGGTCAAGCGGCGGCGTGGATTTTAGGAAATCGACGAGTGCCGCCATATCGGCGTCAAAATCTTCGCGGCTGTCCCTGAACATGTCTGGGTCGAGCGCCAGGAAGAAGCTGCCAATCATATGGTGCTTGCCGGTTTTTCCGGTCTTGAGGTCGTGCGCGCCAAACCAGGAGCCCGTCAGCACGCTGGAGAGAATATCTACCATCACAGCGAGGCCGTAGCCTTTGTGACTGCCGCGCTCACGGTCTCCGCCCAAGGGCGTCATGCGGCGGGGGCGAGCGTCGAATGCCGTTTGGGCATCCGTTTCCGGCTGGCCTTCAGGCGTCAGCGCCCAGCCTTCCGGCAGGGGCTTGCCGGTGCGGCGGGCGATATCCAACTTGCCGACAGCGACGGTTGATGTCGCCATATCCAGCACGATCGGGTGCTGGCCATTTGGCCCTGGCACAGCGAAGGCGATGGGGTTGGTGGAATACATCGGCTCCATGGCGAAGGTTGGCACTATGGAGCGCTGGGACGTGCCCGTCATGCTCATGCCGATCATGCCAGCGTCCGCCGCCATGGTCGCGTATACGCCAGCCGCTCCGTAGTGGTTGGAGCGTTTCACGAGCCCCATGCCCTGTCTCTTA
>OJFP01001361.1_pt1 | contig 12199 bp, 9 predicted proteins | sample 1594141 | NCBI WGS metagenome assembly OJFP01 (sample SAMN05416843, study PRJEB24817) | seawater metagenome | isolation source: Sea water | place: Canada:Atlantic | collected 2013-07
GGCAGCGTCAGATGTGTATAAGAGACAGACAACCCAAAGCCTTGTTCTTGTGCCCACAATGAAGAGACTACGCCTGAGAAAGGGATTAGAGCCCTAATAGCGATGGAATTGAAAAAACTAAGCCCAATGTTAGCGGCCCAGCGCTTAGAACGACCTACGGTCAATTGGCGACGCGGCCATCGCACTTCCGACATCGCTAGTATCAAGAATACCAGCAGAAAAAGTCCTAGTCGGATGCTGGATGCCGAATCAGCAGACAGCACGTTCATCGGCTTATACAAGCTAGGTAGATGTAGGCAAAAGAACCATTCGCCCAAACCCTGATTACCGACAAACTCATTGCATCCCTCTCCTTCACCCTTAATTTCAGAGTCTGAACTCTAAGTTAATCGTCTACTAGTCGATACTCTAATCAAAATTGATCGCGAACATACGAGCCTTTACTAACCTGTTTCATTGGTTTTTTCTCTAAAATACCTTATCGTTTATCTACAATGGTATGTAATAGCGTAATAGGGAACCTTTAGGACCAAGTAGGCGTTCCTCCGGGGGGTGGAGTCTGGATACGGCCATTTTGAGGTTTTAGGGGGTGGGTCTGAGTCCGCTTGACACGCGGGGTTACAATACAGGTCGTTCCATCACACAGAACCTCTAAATATGCAGATTAAGCGGTTACTGGACGATCGAGAGTCTTATGTTGGCGACAGGGTGTTTTGACGCTCAGGGCGCTCCTATGCATTTATAGAGCATTCTGGTGGTGAGCTAGTGGTTAAATCGGAAGACGGGTGCACTGCCCAGTTTAAACCTGATGAGCTGGGTTGTTATGTTAATTACGTGAACAAGACCGACCGAGGGCTAGCTAAGCAGCGGCATTCCTTAGTGTCTTTTTACACCAGCAGCAACATATAGTATAACTCCGAAGAAACCAATTCTCTGTACAGTCATGTATACGGTTTAACCAAGGGCGGCTTCATAACAAAGCGGGGGACTGTTTTGGACTCTTGAGATTATTGTTGTAGCGGCGCAGATACTTAGTAAGTCTGCTTTACTTACTTCCTGTGAGAGAGCCATAAATGGCATAGTATTGAAATTCGCAAGTCTGCGCGAGCGATCTAAAGATACATGGCAGTCTACTCTTGATTTTATGAAGGTTAAATTATGGCTTCGCAAGTATCCAAGCTGAGTATTCTGCTTGCTATCCTAACGGTACAGTCAACTGGGTTCGCTCAAAATTCCATAAACGAACAAGCAAGAAAAATATATGCCGCGGCCGGCATGTCGGGACTTAGAAAAAGTATCGCTTTCGACGCGCCAATAGGTGATTTGCTTTCAAGAACTGGAACTCATCGCGCTGCTGCCTTATCAAATTCAAGCCAACAAGATTTGCAAAATTATTCTTCTTCGACCGTCCTTGGTCAGTTCAATTCGATATTCAATATTGCGAACCAAGGTGACACTTCATACTTCTTCAAAACAACAGCTAGGCATGTAGATTTTGAAGAGGCTGATCTTTTACAGGCTAGCTCAAAGAGACTAGATGTCGGCGTGATTGGTATGCAGCTATCAAAGTCAAATTTATTGCGTTACCTAGGAGTCAGCTACATATCAGAAGAGAATATTGGCAGACCGCAATTTATAGATGCTTATCGAATAGGTAATGGTAGTGGTTTTAGGCTCGAAGGAGGCGCTCAATTTACTAACAATTGGGCATTCTCTTTTAGATCAGACTATTTGGATTGGGGAGGCAATAACGTGGCGAACATTCCTGCCCTGCCTGTGCCTATCTCAAACTCAGTAGATCAAGTAAGAAAGTATCATAATGTTGACTTAATACGAGTCATGCCGTCACTGGGTGGAGTCGGACAGTGGAGAAGTGGTGTACATTTTCTGGATAGCAGTTATGGAGAGCAGGTAAATAACCTCGGTCGGTCGGTAAAGGAACCATTCGGCAATCGAGAAAAGATTGGTACGTTAAGAACCGGTATTAATCAGACATGGCAGCTCCAAGCTCTGAATAAGACAACTGTGTTCATCGAAGGGCACGTAGATTATGAGTTCAAAAACAATATGACGGATTCCTTCGAAGACAAAACAACCGTAGCCTTAAAAATTGGTGGAACTTGGACTCCTACTCCAGTGCATAGAATTCAACTCGAGTGGCAGGAATTCCGCGGATCTCGCAATACTCGTTCACGAAGTGGGCCGGTTCTAGTTGTTCTTTTTGATGGGCTTTGAAGTCTCGTATAACACTAATTAGTAAGTCACTAAGGTAGTTCGTAAACAAATACGGAAGTAATTCAAACAAGGGCGGCCTTTATAACTAGGCGGGGAGCTGTTTTGGACTCTGGAGATTTTGGTAGAGGCGCAGACATTTAATAGGCCAAATCAAGATAGTCCGCTTTAACCCTAGACCTAGCCACAGAAACACCAGAGTTAGCATGCTCAAACCATGCCCGCAGCATAGCTTCCTTGGCCCACTCCGCGCTGTCTTGCGTTAATGCTACTATAGTGATTCAATAAAACCATATCTGACAGTCTATATCTAGAGTGTCTTGTGGATATGTATGAAGAAACTAAGTAATTCCTTATGGCCTTTCTCGATTAGCGTTATCCCGATATTGAACCTGTTTTACAGATAAATTTCAAAAGGAGATGTCTGATGAATTATCATTGGGAATATCTGACTGAAATACGCGAGAATCATGTAACTCCTGACTACGCGGAAACTCCTGTTAACGCACTAGACCTAATGCAGTCTCATAATGCATTGGCAAAAAAAGGCTGGGAGTTAGTGGGTCAGTCTTATTTTACCCGCTATTCGGGTCATGACTACACGAACTATACATACAGGCGCGACACCACAGACGATAACTCTTTTAAAGATAAGGAAAAAGGAATTAACGCCCTCCTGCGTTAAAAGTCTGCAGTGTATCTGTAATGGCCAACTCAAACTGGGCAGTAAATTAGGTTTTTCTTACACTGCCGCTGTCGGCAATCCGCCATTTGCTGGAGGCGGAAAAGTTTTCGAGAGCTATAGTAGCGAAGAGAATAGTGGGACGAATAAAATTTGCTCCTACACCTTCGTGCGAGGCACTTTTACAAAAGCCATGAATATCCTCACTCTTTATCCCTTAAATGCGAGCTAGTAAGTTTAATTCTACGGTTTCATAAGCCAGAGTCAGGATAGTCCACTTTAACCCTAGACCTCGCCACAGAACCACCAGAGTTAGCATGCTCTAACCATGCTCACAGCATAGCTCCCTTAGCCCAGTCAGCATTGTCTTGCGTGACTGCTACAGCGTCGTGAACAGGCAAGGCTACGATGCCCTCCTCTGCACCCTCTAGCATCACTTGCTTCAATATCTGCCCTTCTAGACTCTGTGCGTTAACACCAAAGCCTGTGTAAAGGCAGAGCTTAGGGTAGCGCTTGAGCACAGCAGTCTCAATTACATCAAACAGCTCGTAAGCTATGCCTTCGCCCGTACATGCCTTTCTCATACCATCAGGAGTCTGTTTCAGGTTCTACAAGTTGTTACAGTTGACCCACAACTACAAAACATACTCGTTTCGCTGCTATAGACATAGCCGTCTCGAACTCATTAATATAGTAACGTATAAGCATGTATAACCGGTTGCTAACCGAAAAATCTAATCTATTGGGTTGGACTTAATCTCGCATTGTAAATAGTTATGAACGGGGCTTACGTAAATTAACGAGGAAGTTATCTATTTAACGGTCGACGTTTTCACTCTAGATTCAGATAAGTCTATAAAAGCCTATCAAGTTGTTCAGCAAACAGTGCAATTGATGCGTGTAGCACAGATATAAATCACTAAAGGAGAGTTGAATGTCAAGCGGATCGAGAACTGCGAGAATAATTGCTCTTTCAGATATCACTAATATTTTAGGAATGTTGGGTATAATAGGATCGTTAATTTTTGTTGGTATTGAAATTCAGCAGTCACAAACTATTGCGATTGCCAGCCAACTTCAATCCAGAAATGATGCACTCATGACATTTTATTCTACCCCCTTGGAGGGAAATGATATTGCACTAAAGCTCTTTGAAGGCGGTTTAATACCTGATATTGATTGGTCCAATGATAGTGAGAGGACCGTATTTCTAGCGATAACAAGAGTACGAATAATAAGTTACCTCAATGCATATAATCAGTATCGTCTCGGACTAATTCCAGATGACACTTTCGAGTTCACTAAGAACAGAGCGATGGTATTCTACGATGATTGCAGAACAAGGCCATTAATAGTTCAGAGAGTTACAGCTGACTTTGCGTCGTTCCTTGAAGACAATTCTATTGTGGAATGCTCGGATGCTTGATTGATGAGATTGTAGTGGTCGCAAGCTTGGAGAATAGCAAATGGATAACAAAACTGCCCGGGGGCGCAAACGAGTACGCTGACTTATGAACAGGGTTGATTGTCTTAGCTGCTCAGATGTAGGCGAGCATATGCTTAGATTTTTTTTGATTATCGACTGAAAAAAATGTGGAACGATACCCTATAAAATTTTGCGTACATTAAACGCAAATGACAATGATTTAGCTAGCAGAAACTTTAGATTAGACACGGTGTTATTCGACTAAAGCAAAACCTCCCTACTATCATGCTTAATGACCTCTTTCAAAGGAGCAATTAGATACACTCGCTCCAGCCGCAAAATTTCAACGGTTCAGAAACGCTTTCTTCGTCGCCTCCGATCAATCAACCTACGTCGAATACGCTGATCAATGAGTGAGTTAGAACACTAGCCATTATATTCGAACAGGAGCTCCCCGATGAGTTAGGAGAAACTCCGTACGCTTTTTGGGAACGGCGAGAGACGAAGAGTGCTACTCTGATGTGATTTTTAGCCCCGCGATTTCAGATGGCGAAGCTTTCAAGGCCGTTGCTACTCGATCAAAAAAATCGAGCTCGGCGTGACGTATAGAATCATCGGCTCGAACCAGATTAGCGAGGCAATAAAGGACGGCTGCTCTGTTTTCCGAAGTTAATTTTCCACTAGCATTCGCTAGGGTTCGCTCTAGCGGCTGACTTTCAAATAACTCCGAAGACGCTGCTGTTTGCACATCGCCTTCTGAATAATCAACACCCGTTATCTCTCTCATAGCCTTTCGAACATGCTCAATTTCTATTGACTCTACGTTTGAATCGACGCGAGCTGCTCGTGAGAGCACTAACAATAAAACCTCTTCAAACAAACCATTCGAGTCCTCCCCCTCGCCACGAATTATATTCTTTAATCTACTGAAATTTATGAAAGCCATGTTTTTTCCTTAATTAATCAAATGACAATGAGAGACTAAACCAACATTGTGTCCTATTCAAAACACTAATTCAATTCCGAAAATATGACGAAGCGATATAAATTTAAATTAGCTTCGAATCATAGGACAAACTAGAAACACCGTTGAAAGCGATGTGCAGCAAGGTTACGGCGTTGGAATAAGAGGACACACTATAGAATGATCTTAAAGCAAAGGATCAGTTAAGCACAAGAATTAACAGAGGTAACGTTTTGAGTTTACAAACGCATAACTTCATCTAGGAGTGGGAGAAAAGACAGTGGTCAAAATAAGCCAAACTCAAAACGCTTCAATTTTCTCAAGCAAACTAGCTAAATTTACTGGTTTTGTATCAAAATCATCTGCACCGGCCTCAAGCGCACGCACCTTATCTGCTTCAAGAGCATGAGCGGTAAGGGCTATTATCGGAATAGATCGAAGATTCGGATCTGCTTTAGCCTCAGCGGTAGCCGTCCACCCATCCTTAACAGGCAGTCCCATATCCATGAGAACTACATCTGGCTGATATTCCTGCATGAATCGTAGACCTTCAGCACCGTCTACTGCTATTTTGACTTCGTAGCCTTTCCGTAAAAGCCTTCTCGAAAGCATGTCACGATTCATCTCATTATCTTCAACTATCAAAATCTTTTTCATAAAAATAACTCTTTTAAATTCAGGTATATAATTGCTGAGCGAGAACAATTAGTCTATCTCGAGAGTTTAGACTTGGAAAGGTGCTCCTATCGGGATTAAGAATTACTTCAGCATCAGGGCCATCTCCTAGCTGATAGCCAATTATCAATTCATTAACCGCGAAAGCATGACTTAAATAATCGGAATAACCCATGCTCTTCCCGAGCATATTATAGTTATCTAATGGCCGAAACCCCATTTCAATGCCGCCCGCGTTAATTAACTCACTATAAATCGATTCCAAGAACGGGTTTGTAGCCACTTGCAACAGGATAGCACTCACGAATTCAGTGCTAATAACTGAATCAATGATAGTTGAATGCTTTAAAAGATCTTTTGTTTTTGAATCTAACAATTCGACCACTATCGGTGGAACTACGCCCCCTTTTCTAAAAACATCCTCTAAAAGCAACATAATCATGGCGGTACTACTGTCGGCATCAACATTTGAAACCGACTCATCTGCTAATACAAAAATCGAATCGTAATCACTCAGATCAAATTGCTCAAGCGACCAACGCCGATTAAGATCGAATTCCATTGGTACGATCGTTATCGATTCGGGCAGAGATCGTGTCGCCCCCCCATTTAAGGCGATGTTTTCATCAAGGCTTGAAACAATGTCAGCAGCATTTCTACATGCAACAGTTACAGTAATTTGAGATGAGGAGTTTAAACCCAATTCATTAATGATGGCCGAAAGGTTTGGACTACTTGAAAAAATGAGAATATCGCTAATTTTTGGACGGTCCAAAAGCTGACGCAAATTCCCCTTGAGCGCAACTTTTAGGTCCGGATCAAAACGAACAGTTGAATTACGGCGGTTTATAACAACTAGCTGGTCATCCTCAGCTAAATCATAATCAGGTTCAGGGTTAAGGACAGTGACACGTTTTAAGGAGCCATCATCTAGTTTTTTTACCCAGCTGACTCCAATGACGGTTGCATTAGTGATCATAAGGCAAGCATCCGCGAACAACGAACCCTCCAAGTTAACGCAAGAGAACAACTCAAAACCAATCTCAGCAGACGAAAACAACTTGCTATAAACTCGAGCATACCCAGGATTTCGTGCGCATTGGACCATCGTCCGACTCATCAACAAACTAGTACAAACTAATGGAGAAGGGGATGCTATGTTCGCAATACCCAAACGCTCAGCATTTACTATTTCTGCAACAACGTTAACCTTTGTTTGAGCAGTTAGCTTTGACTCGATAACCATTAGAGAATTAATCGTGTTTACATCGCTATATGAGTCTTTCAGCCCCTGACCTTCAGCGAGAATGATAATATGTGCTGCTTTTGAAACTCCTATCCGATCGAGCACCGCCGCTGAAGTCGTAAGACCGGTCAAAACGAGTATTTTTTTATTTTTTTGATCGACACCCTCTGCTTTCAAAATAGTTTGAACGTGCTGGGGAGAACTACCCGAGAGGATTACTACGCGCTGCGGAGTGTTTAGCAAAAAAAATTGTTTTATCAGAGAAGGCGCCTTCCTATTCCAACCCAGGATAATAAGGTGTCCTTCCTCATCAATACTTGAAATACCTTGTTTTGCTGATTCCAATGCGTTTTGTAAGGAATTTACGATTAACCCAATAAGCCCTCCTGTCAGAGCAAGCCCCATCATTGAATTTAAAAGAGCGAATATAATGACGCCTACAGGAGCCCCATAGTTTTCAGACAATGCGCCAGGATCTAATACGTGTTTGAGTGACCACCAAAAAGCATCTATGAATCCCCCTCCTAAGAGATTATCTATACCCTCTGCCTTAAGCGCTTCTGCAGAAAATAAACCTGAGTAATAAGAAAGCATTCCAAAACATATTACTAAGCTCATCAGGAAAAGCAAAAAAAGATAAGGGAAAAGAGAATTTGTCGTTAAAGTAAGGAAAATAAGATAACGAAATTTGTTAATCATTGGATTTTTGACCAACAAGAGACTTAATAGTATTTTCTAAATCAACTTGTGAATTAATACTATTTTTATTCAGTATACCTGCACATCGAGCTTCTAACTTTTTACTTACAACTTCATCTAAAAGTAACGACGAGTAAACGATAATTTGTGGCTGTTTTGCAAGCCGATGTTTTCCAGAATCGAGCTCTTCGAGAAATTCAAACCCATCCATAACTGGCATTTGTAAATCTAATAACACTAGGTCAAATCCTTCTTGAACTTTTTCGAGCCCTTCTTTACCGTTTGTCGAAATTTCAACACTAAAGCCGATGCCCGTTAGCATTCTCACCGCAAGATCTCTAGCCGCAGGATCGTCGTCAATGATCAAGGCGCTTTTTGAATCCAGATTATTCTCAAAAATCGTCCTGATGTGAGCGAGTAATATATCTTTATCGATAGGCTTTTGAACAAACGCTTTTGCGCCAAACGACCTCGCAGTTTGAACGTCATCTAACGTACTAATTACGACAATTGGTATATTTATAAGACCGGCATCATTATTGATCTCGGAGATTGTGTTCCAACCATCCTTACCTGGCATCAAAATATCTACTAAAATAAGATCAGGCGTATGAAGTTGAGATTTTTTAATTCCATCAAACCCATTATATGCAGAAATAATTCGTAAGTTTTCGCCAGCTAATTTGCGCCGAATTATATCGTGTATGTTTTTATCATCATCTATAATAAGAATAAGAGGGTCATTAGAAGATGCAATTATTTCGTCATCAACTTCTTGCGCTTCAGTAGTGGCGAGACTAAATGATTCGTAGTTACGAGGAATTCGAAGTGTGAACGCTGAACCAACTCCTTCTTCACTTGCTACGTCAACGCTACCCCCCATCATTTCTACAAGGGTCTTAGTTATTGTCAACCCTAATCCAGTCCCCCCAAACTTAGACGTCGTATCTTCACTGGCTTGGCTAAACTCCTCAAATATTTTCTGAAGCTGTTCTTTTTTCATCCCTATGCCAGTATCTTTAACAGTAAAGACAATGACTTCATTGCCGTTATTGGCTGATGAATCAACAGTTAACGTTACCAGTCCATTACTAGTGAATTTGCAGGCATTGCTGATTAAATTAATTATACATTGACGTAATCTAGTCTCATCGTTTTTCATTAGTCCGAGATCACTGAGGGACTCGAAAACTATTTGATTATTATTTTTTTCACCAAGAGGTGCTGCCAATCCGTTAATCATTCCAAGAGTATTCTCAAGATCAAACTCAGATATATATAATTCTAAACGCCCGGCTTCAATCTTTGAGATATCTAATATATCATTGATTAAGTTAAGCAGATGACTTCCTGAATCAGTGATTCGTTTTAAATCTTCGGCCATCGTTTCGACACCTAAGTCTTCTGCTTCCTCCATGAGCAATTCTGAATAACCAATGATCGCGTTTAGCGGTGTCCTCAACTCATGACTCATATTTGCCAAGAATTTACTTTTTGCTAAATTCGCATCATTTGCCTCATCTCGAGCAGATTCTACTTCTTCGGTCCGCGCAGTTATTAAGGCTAAAACTTCATCGGACATTCGCGCAAATGCTAGTGAAATTAATTTCGTAGAATTCTCATCTGCGTCAGCACCTGCTTCTAGCGACTCAGTAAGTCTCTCCATGTTTTGAATATCATTCAGAATGAGCGATTTAGCTTCTCCTTCTAATTGATCCGCTAAAATCTTCATTTTCCCAATAATTAAGAGCTCTCTTTCCAACCTCTGCTGCGCTCTATTACTTCGTTCTTTTTCCAATTCTCGCAAACTTTCTCGATAACTAGTAAGTGCTGAAACCAGCTGTCCAATTTCATCTGTTTCACTAGCAAATATACTTTTTTTGGCAACCGCTTCGGCACTTAGGTTTCCATGTGTAAGCTCATTTAGAACATAAATCGCACCACTCAATCTATCAAAAATCTGTCGCTGGATAAGATACATAGTGCCAAGTATTAGGGCTAGTGCGATGAGAGAATATGCGAACACACTAATCGTAATTCTATCTATGACGCTGGTTGTTTCAGTAATATCCCTGGACAAGACCAAACGTATATCTGCTCCTTCTACAGAATCCTCACTTAAAGGAAGAAGTGAGAAAACAGATGCTACTCCTGCAGCATCACATCTATCGATACTTAACTTTATATAATTAAGAGCTTTGCAGGATAATCTGAATTGAGAGCCCGGGGCTATTAAGGTGCGGATAGAGCGATCGTCACTCAGAGCACTGAGCAAGATGAATTTTGCCGATATTAACTCGGCCGAATCTTCTTCGCTGTAGATACTGTCATCCCGATTCGTATTGTAGACATTGACACCAAGGTTTAATTCACCACCAAGCCTTTCAACGGCCTCTGAAAGTGGTTTTCCGACCAAAACAATAAATTCTGCACTTCCATTAACGCTCACAGGAAAAGCATGGACTAATGAAAAGTTATCTCGCTCCGGCGTGGACTGGGACATGTAACCAGTCCAGGGGTTACCAGATGCGGCGATCTGACCGAAAAGCTCAAACCTTGAACCCATGTCTAAAAAATTAGTTTCAAATATTGTTGAGCAAGGGTCAAAGTCTCTAGAGAAAACCGATTTTTGGCAGACCAAGGGCTCAAAGTTTCTGGCAGAAATAACGGAATAAAAACTGATTTCTCGCCTTTGGATGGGCGCACCAAAAAAGAGACGTAGATATCGATTTGAGGCTCGAGCGTCTCGAGCAAGCACCGCTTCGACAAGCGGATTTAGCACTTCCTCGGTACTCGTGCCGCTCAGATCCAATTGGTATATGCCCGGACCATCTCCTCTATTTAGAGGACTTGGATTTTCGGGAGACCAGAAGTACGAACTCTGGCCTTGTAACCCAAAATTCTCAAGCAATAATCTGTCGGCACCTATCAGTCGATCCCAGGTTTCCCGATAACTAGATATCTGAAGGCTATTATTCGCTTCTTCTTGGACAGAAATTTTCTCATCCATGAAAAAAAGAACGACACTTGCTGAAGAGATAGCGCCCACTACAGAGATCAACAGCAGTAACGTTCTAATATTCATTTCTTAACCCAATTTATCTGTCGCTTAATCAGAAAATCTAGCCTCATCAAACTTTTCCTCTAAAGAAATCGTTTGATTGTACCGACCTGGATATACACTCGTTGCAATTACTCCGACTGATTTATCAGATGGATTTATCCAAAATCCAGTATTAAAAATTCCACCCCAAGTATAATAATCCACAACGGATGCATCATCCTCATCAAGCGCTATTCCAAATCCAGCTCCAAAAATATTATTACCAATCATTGCCGGATAATCTAAGTTTTCTACTTGCTCTTTCTGCATCATATCCACGGACGATGAATTGAGTATCTGCACACCGTTTAAGCTGCCCCCATTTGCGATCATAGATAGAAAGACGAGATAATCGTGAACCGACATTGTCATACCACCGCCACCTGATTCAAATTTAAAATCAGGTGAGGTAGGCCCACAACTCAAAAACGGATTACCATCGTGTGATATTTTCCAATCAATGTCAGAACCGTCTACACGACCAAGCGCTGTTGCGCCGGCAAGCGGCGAAACGGCAATAGCGGCCACTTGACTGTCGGCTACTTCTTGCGAATATTGAAAAGTTGAGCGATCCATGCCCAAGGGTTGCAGTATTTTCTTATCAATATTCTCAAAAAGAGTTTGCCCGGTTACGACCTGAATAATCGCTCCCAGGACGTCGATACCAACGGAATAATTCCATTCGGTTCCGGGTTGGGCAACAAGAGGTATCTGTGACAAAACATCCATATTCTCATCGGCGCTATTGCACGTGTTATACGGTCCTAGCTCGTCATAAAGCTGAGCTACATCGCCCTGACCTGTAACTGCCGTGCCATAAGTCAGCCCGGAAGTATGAGTAATTAGATCAAGTATTGTTATGCCCCTATTCGCCTCTTCTAGGTTTTCAAGACTTCCCCCAGGCGCGACAAACATGTCAGCGAACTCCGGCAAGTATTCTGAAATCTCATCATTGAGAGCTAACTTACCCTCCTCTATTAACTTAAAAACTACCACGCTAACTAATGGCTTTGTCATCGAAGCGATTTGATATCGGGTGTCAATATCTACGTTAGCTTCAGAGCCAATCCGCATCGTACCCAGAGCAGCAGAATAGAATATTTCACCATCCTTAGCAGCCGCGACAACATCTGTCTCTTATACACATCTGACGCTGCCGACGAAGAGGATAG
>OJFP01001379.1_pt1 | contig 12007 bp, 9 predicted proteins | sample 1594141 | NCBI WGS metagenome assembly OJFP01 (sample SAMN05416843, study PRJEB24817) | seawater metagenome | isolation source: Sea water | place: Canada:Atlantic | collected 2013-07
ACCTCTCAGGTCGGACAGGCTGGCCCGGACGTGGGCAAGGATATTCCGGCCCTGGGCGATGCCAAAAGTATTGATGAATTGAAAGCGCTGGATGTGATCGTGACCTGCCAGGGTGGGGATTACACTAACGAGGTGTACGCGAAGCTGCGTGAAGCCGGCTGGGATGGTTACTGGATTGATGCGGCATCCACTTTGCGAATGAAAGACGATAGCGTCATCGTGCTCGATCCGGTAAACCGTTCGGTGATTGATTCTGCGCTACACAATGGCACCAAGGATTTTGTCGGCGGTAATTGTACTGTGAGCCTGATGTTGATGGGCCTGGGCGGCTTGTTCAACGAAGGGTTGGTGCAATGGGCCAGTGCCCAGACCTATCAGGCGGCGTCTGGTTCTGGTGCCCAGAACATGCGTGAGTTGATTGCCCAGATGGGTAAGATTCACGGTGATGTTTCCGACAAGCTGGCAGATCCTGCTAGTGCGATTCTGGATATTGATCGTCAAGTAGCGGCGAGCATGCGTAGCGATGCCATGCCCCGTGAGCACTTTGGCTTCCCGCTGGCGGGCTCTCTGCTGCCTTGGATTGATAAGGAAATGGAGAACGGGCAGAGCAAGGAAGAATGGAAGGCGCAGGCGGAAACCAACAAGATTCTCGGCCGTAGCAGCGACCCGATTGCCTTGGATGGCACCTGTGTTCGTATTGGTGCCATGCGTTGTCATGCCCAAGCACTGACCGTAAAGCTCAATAGCGATGTGCCTATGGATGAAGTTAACGACATCATTGCCAAGTCCAACGATTGGGTCAAAGTGGTGCCCAATACCAAGGAAGATACCTTGCGCGATCTGACGCCTACAGCGGTCACCGGCACCTTGGGTATTCCCGTGGGCCGTTTACGCAAGCTCAATATGGGCGGCGAATTCCTGAATGCCTTTACCGTAGGTGATCAGCTCTTGTGGGGCGCAGCCGAACCATTGCGTCGCATGCTGCGCATTCTTCTCGAACACTAAAGGCGACAAACCAGAGGTAAGTAATGGATCGGTCAATCAATCTGGCCATTGTCGGAGCTACCGGCTTGGTCGGTGAGGCCATCATCAAATTGCTCGCGGATCGGAAATTTCCGGTCGGCGAGCTTTTTGTTTTGGCTTCCGAAAATGGTGCAGGCAGCAAGGTTTCGTTTGCGGGCAAGTCTCTGACGGTGGGTAAGGCCGATGATTTCGACTTTTCCCAAGTGGAAATTGCCTTATTTGCAGCTGGGGCATCAGTCAGCCAGGCGCTGGCTCCGCACGCCGCAGAGTGCGGGGTGGTGGTGGTCGACCTATCTCCAGCTTTCCGCTACGAAGCGGATATTCCACTGGTTGTGGCGGGCGTTAATGACGAGATGCTGGCCCAAGCCAGGGAGCAAAATCTGGTGGCCTGTGCGGATGCGTCAACCGTGCAGTTGGTGCGCGCCCTGAAGCCGTTAACTGAACAGGGGCCGTTACAGGAGGTGGTGGTTACCCAGTTTCAGGCGGCATCAGCCACTGGTAAGGCAGGAGTGGACCAACTGGCCCAGCAAAGTGTGCGTCTGCTGAACGGCCTGGCGCCCAGTGAGGCCGCTCAAGCTCAGATCGCGTTCAATGTGTTGCCTGTAAGTGGCCAGATGCAGGAAAACGGTTTTACCAGTGAAGAGCTGAAGCTGATTTTGGAAACTCGCCGGGTCCTTGCAGATCAGCCGTTGTCAGTGCAGGTAACGATGGTGCGGGTGCCCGTTTTCTATGGTTATGGGCAAAGCGTTAGCCTGCGCAGCATTCAGGGGCTGTCTGCGGCGCAGTGTTATACGTTATGGGATGGCGATGAGGATATGTCAGTTGAGGACAGTGACGATCCCCAGGCCGTGTCCCCGGTAGCAATGGTTGAAGGGCCGCCCGCAATGCGCATTTCTCGTGTCCGCGAGGAGATGGAAGCGGGGGGTGGGTTGAGCTATTTTAGTGTTGCCGATAATGTTCGTTGGGGGGCCGCTCTCAACGCAGTGAAAATAGTGGAGAAGTTGCTAAAAGATTATCTGTGATGGATAGTTACTGACATTATGTGACGCGGTTTCTAGGTTTTTCTTCAAGCCTAAGGCAGAATGCGTAATGATGATGTAGGTAGCTTGCCGACTTGGGTACGTTCGCAGCGCCCGCGGGATTGGGCTGAGCACGGGAAACATAATAAATAAAGGGTTCGACCATGCTTCGAAAACTTGGGTTTGGCTTAACGGCTGTGGCGATGATGGCCCCTGGGGTAGCAGCGGCACTGGGGGTAGGCGATTATCAGCTTCATTCTTATTTGAACCAGCCTTTGGATATGGATGTTTCACTGCATGAAGTTGGTGACCTTTCAGCAGAAGAAATTCTGGTTAACCTTGCCCCTCAGTCGGAATTCGATGCCGCTGGTGTTGACCGCAGCTATTTTCTCAATCGCTTGGAGTTTTCTGTAGAGTTTCAGGATGGCGATAAAGCTCAGCTGCATATTTCTACGGATCAGCCGGTACGCGAACCCTATCTGAACTTCCTGGTTGAATTCCTTTGGCCCACGGGCCGATTGATGCGTGAATATACCGTACTGCTGGACCCGCCCAGCTTTGCGGATAGTACGGTGACCGCGGCCCCGGTCATCAGTCGTGTGCCGCAGCCAGCCACTCGCAGTCAGCCCTCAACTGCAACACAGTCCCCGTCTGAGAAAACGCTTGAATCCGAAATTGCATCCGAGCCTTGGCAGGCTGAATCTACTCCTGCTGAGGCTGACAGTGGCGCGCGTAATCGTTATACCGTGCGTTCTAGCGATACCATGTGGCAAATCGCGCTGAATAACCGGCCTTCTAACAGCGTGTCGGTACAACAGATGTTAGTGGCCATTCAGCAAATCAACCCGGATGCGTTTATTAACAACAATGTCAATTTGGTCCGCGAAGGCGTCGTGCTGCGTATTCCCAGCGAGCAGGAAGTGCGTACCATTTCTACTCGTTCTGCGATCGCGGAAGTGGCTGACCAGAACCGTCAATGGCGTGATATGTTGGAGCAGCGTGGCATTCAAGCGCCCCAGCGCGCACAGATCGATGGTTCGCGTCAGGTGGTTGATGCTGATGAAGAGGGTGTAGATTCGCCAGCTCGTGGTGAAATGAAATTGATCGCTCCGGAATCCACCGCGGGTGTAGATGATGGTAACAGCACTGGTGATGCTAGGCAGGGTAACGCTAATACCGCTACGCTAGAGAATGAACTGGCGATTCGCGATGAAAGCCTGGATCGCCTAGATCGTGAAAACGCCGAACTGAGATCTCGACTGAATGCTCTTGAAGAGCAGAGCGCTACCAGCTCGGAACTACTTAAGCTGCGTAACGATCAGATTACTCAATTGCAGCAAGAGTTGCGTCAATTACGCGAAGAGCAGGGCGTGGCTGCGCCGAACAGTGATCCGTTGATGGAAGAGCCGGTCGCACCGGAACTTTCCTCCGCAGATGGAGGCATGGCGGACGATACGGCAACGGAAGAAGCCGCTAATTTCAGTAATAACAGCAACGAGCCATCCACTGAAAGTGGTGTGGTTGCGCTAGAAGGTTCTGACGAAGAGTTAGCAAAAGAGGCCGCTAAGTCCAGCGCCACAGGTAGCTCGAAACAAGCCAATGCGATAGCTGATAATGCGCAGAGAGCGGAAGGTGAAGCGACGGCTACGGATAGTGTGGTCGAGCCGGTAGCGCCAGTGGGCAAACCGGAGCCGGTTGCCCCGGCGCAATCGCCGGTTGCTTTAGGGGGCATTGTCGATCTGATCATGGCCAACCTGCTGTACATCCTTCTGGGTGTTCTCGTTATTGTGCTGTTGATTTTTCTGCTTCTGCGCGGCAAGAAAAAAGACGATAACGAAGTGCTGGATGGCCCATTTTTTGAGGCTGCTGACGACCAGCAGGACAGTGAATTTGACCTGAATCTGGATGATGACGGGTCTACTGTCGCGACGGTCGAAGATGATGATGTGGTGTCGCCACCAGGACAAGAGCAAGGTGGTAGCCAGGACCCGCTGGAAGATGTGGAAGTCTATGTGGCCTATGGCCGTTACCCGCAAGCGGTAGATTTTCTGCGCAATGAAATTAACAAGTCGCCCGAAAGGTCAGATCTGAAAGTCCGCCTGCTGGAGTTGCTCAAGGAAATGGGCGATGACGCGGCCTTCCAGCAGCAGGCAACCGCCTATGCTGGTACTGGTGCCGATATGGATGCGGCTATCGCTCGCTTGGGTAGTGTTGCCCCAGTTTCCCAAGACGATGAAGAGCTGTCTCTGGATGATCTGGAAATGGGCTTGTCCTCGGGTTTGAATGACGAGGCCTTTTCTGCTCCGACCATCCAGGCAGAAGCGCTAAGCCCTGAGCCGGAGGAAATCTCCGATGAGCTGGCTGATTTTGATTTCGAGTTAGATGCTATTGAGGCTGACAACGCAGACGCCACTGTCATGCTGGGAGCTGACCGTGACTCAGCTTCTTCCGATGCTAGCATTGACGAAGGATTTAGCCTGGATTTCGATAGTGAAGGCGAGACTTCGCAAGCCCCTGAAATGTCTGATGCGGACAAGCAGTCGCTGTCAGCCGATTCTGTGCTTGAGCTGGATGACATCGGCACCTCTACCCAGAATGGCGACACGGTATTTGGTGATCTCAACCTAGATGAGATGAATGCTGAGTTTGACGATCTTTCTACCGATCCAGTTAATGATGAAGAGCTGGATTTGTCACTGGACGATCTGGATTTATCTGATGAAACGGGCAGTGCTCCACAGCATGAAGTGGATGATGTTCTGGCGGATCTCGAGATTGATCTGGATCTGGATGAAGCGGAGCAATCGCTGGTTGACGCCGTTGAGGCAGACGATTCTCTAGATCCAATCACTTCATTGGATCTAGAGGATGATCAGTCCCCATCACTAGATGAGTCTTCCGCTGTTGAAGCGACGGATGAGCAGAAACGCGAGGACGCGTCGTTGAACATTGATCTGGCGTTGGTGCCCGACACCTCGGAGGATGATGCGTCCGACTCGTCCAGTGCGGATGTGTTGGCAGATGAAGATGACTTCGACTTCTTGGGTGAAACTGACGAAAATGCCACTAAGCTAGATTTAGCCAAAGCCTATATCGACATGGGCGATAGCGAAGGGGCGAAGGATATTCTCAGCGAAGTGATCTCCGAAGGTAGCGCTCAGCAACAGAACGAAGCAAGAGAGCTGCTTGGGCAGGTGGGTTAACCCGCCACTCTGGCTAGGAAAAAGGGGGGCGATGCCTTATGGTATCGCCCCCCTTTTTTATGGGTAGCAGTTTTGCGTAAACGGCAACGAGACGGTGAACGATGACACGCATTGCGCTGGGTATTGAGTACGATGGCACTGATTTTCGTGGTTGGCAGATGCAACAATCAGGAGTGCGCACAGTTCAGGAATGCCTGGAAGCGGCACTGTCTAAAGTGGCCAACCATTCGGTGACCGTAGTGTGCGCCGGTCGTACTGATGCAGGGGTACATGGCACTGGGCAGGTGGTGCACTTCGATTCCGATGCGCCCCGTGAGATGAAGAGCTGGATTATGGGGGGCAATACCAATCTGCCAAGAGATGTGACCATACGGTGGGCGGTGCCAGTGAGCGATGATTTTCACGCGCGTTTTTCTGCTGTGAGTCGCCGTTATCGCTACGTAATTTATAACCATGCTCGCCCCCCGGCGCTCTACCGCAGCCAGGTAACCTGGAATCACCGTCCTCTGGATGTTGCCGCCATGCGTGAGGCTGCATCGTATTTGGTGGGTCATCATGACTTCACTGCCTACCGCAGCGTGCATTGCCAGGCCAAGTCACCGTTAAAGACTCTGCATAGCCTTGAACTATATGAACAGGGCAAAGTGCTGGTGCTTGAGGCACATGCTAACGCGTTCTTGATGCACATGGTGCGTAATATAGCTGGGGTCCTGATGAAGGTGGGTGCAGGTAAGAAACCGCCTGTTTGGGCCAAAGACGTTCTGGAATGTCGAGATCGGCGGCTGGGCGCTGCGACAGCTCCGCCCTTTGGACTATATCTGGTGGAAATTGAGTACCCTGAGCTCTTCGCGTTACCTGATGAGCCCCTGGGGCCCCTGTGGCTGCCGGACCGTCTTGAGGCATAATTAACCCTTATCGGCCTGCCTTTGTTACACTGGAGAACCCATGACCGTACCCCGGGTCAAAATCTGCGGCATTACTCGAATTGAAGATGGTTTAGCGGCGGCGAACGCCGGTGCCGATGCCATTGGCCTAGTTTTTTATGGGCCCAGCCCTCGTGCTGTTACTGCTCGACAAGCAGCAGAAATCTGTGCCAGCTTGCCGCCGTTTGTTACCACGGTGGCGCTTTTTGTTGATGCGTCTCGTGCTGAGATTGAAGGGGTGCTGGCCAGAGTGCCGGTGGACTTATTGCAGTTCCATGGAAATGAAAATCCGCAGTTTTGCGACAGTTTTAACCGACCATGGATCAAGGCAGTTCGAATGAAGGATGATGTGGATCTCCACCATTATGCTCAGATTTACCGTAATGCGGCAGGTTTGCTGATCGACAGTTATGTTGCTGGCGTGCCGGGCGGGACTGGGGAGACGTTTAACTGGGGCAGGGTACCTAAAACCTTGCCTCTGCCTGTAGTGCTGGCCGGTGGCCTGCACCCAGGGAATGTGGCTGCAGCTGTGACACAGGTTCAGCCATGGGCAGTGGATGTGAGTGGTGGTGTTGAACAGAAGAATGTTCAGGGTGGCCGCAGCGGTGGCATCAAAGATGCCTCTGCCATCCGTGTCTTTATTAATAGTGTCAAAACACGAGGAGTAGCTGGTGTCTGAACGCCCTGATTTTTCTGCTTTTCCTGATGCGCGTGGCCACTTTGGCCGGTTTGGTGGCAGCTTTGTTTCGGAGACCCTGATGGGGGCACTGGACGAACTGACGGCCATGTATGAGCGTCTTAAGGACGATCCGCAGTTCCGCGCGGATTTCGACTATGATTTGGCCCATTATGTGGGCCGCCCATCTCCGCTTTATCTGGCGGAGCGATGGTCGAAGCAGCTCGGTGGGGCGAAGATCTGGCTCAAGCGCGAAGATCTCAATCACACCGGCGCTCACAAGGTGAATAACACCATTGGCCAAGCTCTGCTAGCCAAGCATATGGGCAAGCCCCGTGTGATTGCAGAAACCGGTGCGGGCCAGCACGGTGTGGCCACGGCGACAGTGGCCGCACGGTTAGGTCTAGAATGCCAAGTGTATATGGGCGCGGAAGATGTGGAGCGTCAGAAACTCAACGTCTATCGAATGAAGTTGCTGGGCGCGGAAGTGATTCCGGTTACCTCAGGGTCTCGTACCTTAAAAGACGCTATGAATGAGGCCATGCGTGACTGGGTGACCAACGTTGACAACACTTTCTACATTATCGGCACCGTGGCCGGTCCTCACCCTTATCCGCAGCTGGTGCGCGATTTCCAGTGCATTATTGGGCGTGAGGCCCGTGAACAAAGTCTGAAACAGGCGGGGCAGCTTCCCGATGCGCTAGTAGCCTGTGTCGGCGGTGGCTCCAATGCTATTGGTCTGTTCCATCCCTTCCTCAACGATGAGGATGTGCTCATGTATGGTGTAGAAGCGGCGGGGGATGGTATTGAAACCGGTCGTCATGCTGCGCCTTTAAACGCGGGCCGCCCGGGTGTTTTGCACGGCAATCGTACTTACCTGATGGAAGACGATAACGGCCAGATCATCGAAACACATTCCGTGTCGGCGGGTTTGGATTACCCGGGTGTCGGGCCTGAACATTCCTGGCTTAAGGATATTGGCCGGGTTAATTATGTGGCTGCTGACGACCAAGAAGCCCTGTCGGCGTTCCGCGAATTGACTCAGGTAGAAGGCATTATGCCAGCTTTAGAGTCTGCCCATGCGCTGGCCTACGCTCGCAAGCTGGCCCCCACCATGTCTGCGGATCAGAACATTGTGGTGAATCTATCTGGTCGGGGTGACAAGGATATCCTGACCGTGGCCGCCATTGATGGAATCGATTTTTAATTCTGTTTAGGTCGTTTGCTTGTTAAGGCGATGCTTTCCCGCGTAGGAAAGTGTCGGCTTGGAAAGACCCATGGGGCCTTTCCTTTACCCGATTTTTAAGGAGCAGAAATGCGTCGTATTGAACGTTGCTTCCAGCGCCTAGACGGTGAGAACCGTAAAGCGCTGATTCCTTTTGTAACGGCGGGTGATCCGGTTAAGGATGTAACCGTGCCGTTGATGCACGCCATGGTGGATGCCGGGGCAGATATTATTGAGCTGGGGGTGCCGTTTTCCGATCCCATGGCCGATGGGCCGGTAATCCAGTTGGCCTGTGAGCGGGCTTTGCAGCACAACACGTCCACCCGTGATGTACTGGCCATGGTGAAGATCTTCCGTGAAACCAACACGCAGACCCCTGTGGTGCTGATGGGGTATTTGAACCCGGTTGAAGTAATGGGCTATGAATCTTTCGCTAAGGCCGCAGAAGATGCGGGTGTGGATGGGGTGTTGTTGGTGGATTTGCCGCCAGAAGAGGCTTTGGAAGTAAGGCCGGTTATGGATGCCCATGGCCTAGACATGATCTTTCTGGTGGCACCGACTACCTCTGATACTCGCATAAAGCTGATTGGCGAAGCCGGTTCCGGCTATCTGTATTATGTCTCTTTGAAGGGTGTTACTGGCTCTGCAACCCTGAATGTGGAAGAGGTGGCCAGCCGCGTTGAAACAATTCGCAACCTTGCCCAATTGCCCATTGGGGTCGGCTTTGGTATCAAAGACGCTGAATCTGCGCAGGCGGTGAGCCGGGTAGCCGATGGTGTGGTCGTTGGTAGTGCTCTGGTTAATCAAATTGCTGAAAATAAGAATACTCCCGACGCGATTAATGACGCGGTTGGCGGTATTCTCAGCGCTATGCGTAACGCCATGGATCAATAACGGGACCCTTGCATGAGCAATAGCAACTGGCTGGAGAAAATCCTCCCTGCCGTACGTCGACCCCAGGAAAGTCGCCGCAACAACATTCCTGAAGGGCTGTGGCGAAAGTGCCCGCGATGCGAAGGGGTAGTCTACCGGCCGGAACTCGATCGCAACATGGATGTATGTCCAAAGTGCGATCACCATTTGCGTATTAGTGCCCGCCGTCGCCTTAAGCTGTTTCTTGATGAAGGTGTGCAGACGGAAATCGGTACGGAACTGTCCCCTGTGGATCGTCTCAAATTCAAGGATTCCAAGAAGTATAAGGATCGCCTTGTAGCGGCACAGAAGGCCACCGATGAGAAAGATGCACTGGTCGTTTTGAAGGGCGCTTTGCATGGTGAACCGCTGGTTGCCTGTGCCTTTGAGTTCAGTTTTATGGGCGGTTCCATGGGCTCCGTGGTGGGTGAGCGCTTTGTGCGTGCGGTGAATGTGTGTCTTGAGCAGAAGTTGCCATTAGTTTGTTTTGCAGCCAGTGGCGGGGCGCGCATGCAAGAAGCGTTGTTCTCACTGATGCAAATGGCAAAAACTAGCGCCGCGCTGGAGAAGATGCGCCAAGCAGGTTTGCCGTTTATTTCTGTGCTTACCGATCCTGTTTACGGCGGGGTGTCGGCGTCCCTGGCCATGCTGGGAGACGTGAATGTGGCTGAGCCTAATGCGTTGATCGGCTTTGCCGGCCCGCGGGTAATTGAACAGACTGTGCGCCAGAAACTGCCCGAAGGGTTTCAACGCAGTGAATTTCTACTCGAGCACGGTGCCATCGACATGATCGTCTCCCGCCACGATATGCGCGAGACCCTTTATCGCTTACTGGCTAACATGATGGGCTGGCCGCCACTAGCTCTGGATGACTGACAGCCCACTGCCAGGCTCTTTGCCCGAGTGGCTGCGTCGCATTGAAGCCATGCACCCGGCCGATATTGAGCTGGGCTTGGATCGGCTTCGTGACGTGGCCACCCGCTTGGAGGTGGCCCGCTTTTCTGTTCCAGTGATTACCGTTGCCGGCACCAACGGCAAAGGCTCAACGCTGCGTTTGATGACCGCCTTGGCAGAACAGCAAGGCCGCAAGGTTTGCCTCTACACCTCTCCTCACCTTCATGTGTTCAACGAACGGATACGGTTGCCAGATGGTCTGGCGAGTGATACGCAGTTGTGTGCAGCATTCGCACAAGTGGAGCTCGCAAGGGCAGGCGTGCCACTTACCTATTTTGAATTCACCACCCTGGCTGCTCTCTGGTTATTCAAGGATAGTAATGCCGACCTGATCTTGCTGGAGGTCGGCTTGGGGGGGCGGTTGGATGCGGTCAATATTGTCGAACCCGATGTGTCTGTGGTGACCTCCGTGGGGCTTGACCATCAGGACTGGCTTGGCAACACCCGTGAAGCCATTGCGGCAGAGAAATGCGGTATCGCGCGGCCCGGTAAGCCGCTGGTGTATGGTGAAGCGCTCTGGCCGGATAACCTTGTGCCCCTGGTTTCAACATTAGGCGCTATTCCAGTGTTCGCCGGCCGTGATTTTCACATTGATGGCGCTACACTGTGGTTGATTGATGGCGAGTCGGTGAACTTACCGGAAGTCGTGCGCCTAGGTGCTGATAATCTGGCTACGGCCTGTCAGGCGCTGAGCCTGGCCGGCGTAAACTGTCAGCAGGGGGATTTAGCGGCGGTTGCTACGTTGGGCTTGTTTGGGCGTTGCGAACATCAACTCATTGCTGGTGTGTCCTGTTGGTTCGATGTGGGTCACAATCTTCCGGCGGTGCAACGTTTTCTTCGACAGCTGCCTGATTGTGCCGGAACCCGACATCTGGTGTTTGGCATGATGGCAGATAAGCCCTTTGATGGGGTGATGGCATTATTCGAAGGGATGGCTGCACACTGGTATCTGGCCGCACCACGGATTCCCCGCGCAGCATCCACTAGGGTGTTACAAAGCGCTTTACCGGCTACAGCCCAGTACAATGAGTACGCGAGTGTGGCGGCTGCTACTCATGCAGCGTTGGCGGCGGCATCGGCGGATGATCAGGTGATTGTTTTCGGCTCCTTTTATACGGTGGCAGAAGCTCGGGAACCGCAATCGTAGGGCTAGGCCGTTATGTCTCAACGCCCTCCAATGAATGCTGAATGGAGAAACGGGTGGATAATCGAACGCGTCAGCGCCTTGTAGGCATTATATTGTTATTGGTTCTGGCGGCGACGCTGGCGCCGTTTCTGTTTCGTACCCCTGAGCAAGTACGTGGTGCGTTGGAGATGCATATTCCTGAACCGCCGGAGCACAAAACAGTTTTGGTTGAGCCGGTTGTTGAGCAGGAACTTCGTGAGGTAGCGGATGAGCGCATTGTCGCCGACCATGAAGCGGTACAGGAGGCGGCTGAACAACAATTAAATGAAGATAATGCCAGCGTCGTTCCGGATCAGCCAGAGCCCGTTATCCCTATTAAGGAGGATGCGGCAGTGCCTCCGCCGGAAGACCCTGTGAGCGCGCCTCAGTTGGGCCCAAGCGGCGGGCCTGTACTGGCTGGATTTGTGGTGCAGACGGGCAGTTATTCCAATGCCGATAACGCTAAGGGTATGGTCGACAAGCTTAAAGCGGCAGGGTACCGGGCCTATACGCAAACGGATAGCCATGATGGGAAAGTGCTTCATCGGGTCATGGTTGGGCCAGAGATTCGCAAGGAAGATGCCGAAGCAACGCGATTGCGATTGGCCAATGACGATCGTTTTAAGCTCAAGGGATTGGTACGCATTTACGTGCCCTGATCTGTATCAGTGAGCTCGGCTTTACTTTCCCGTGGCCTAGCTAAGTATTATTTCAGATTGCCTAAGAAGATGGAGGCAAAGGCCGGGATGCATGGGCAAGCGGGTTTGGCTCTGATAAACTGCGCCGTCTGTATTTACAGGACATCCTGCCAGCCTTTTTCTGGGTTTGGCATTGTCCATTTTTTCAGCCTTCACCCGCCGGCGAGAGCACGCTTTACATGAATCTGGCAGACGGCATCATTCTGTTT
>OJFP01001383.1_pt1 | contig 11986 bp, 11 predicted proteins | sample 1594141 | NCBI WGS metagenome assembly OJFP01 (sample SAMN05416843, study PRJEB24817) | seawater metagenome | isolation source: Sea water | place: Canada:Atlantic | collected 2013-07
GAAGTGGCCGGGCAGCCTAAAGCTAAACAAAACGGGGTTGCAGTTGAGAATTCGGCTAACCCTTGTTTTTTTGGCCTCATGAATAACCAATCCACTGCAGTCATTAGTTAATCTTTACGATCGACAGCAGCCGTTCAGCCAACCTAGCGCAATGGGCGCCAGGCGCATCAGCGAGCCGTTGCCGCCAAAAGTCGGATCTACTTAGCCGGCTATCGGGTTTTGATATTGCTCGAAGCGTTGTAGCGCATCCTTAACAGTCGTCCCGATGTCGAAACAAACTCCGGTACTGCTTAAGGAACGTCTGAAATAGTGATGACAGCACGACCAGAGCTTCTATAGTATGTGCGCTGCCCACTTTAAATTTTCGCTGAAATGAACTAACGCCGAATAAACCTATGCGGGTGTTGGAGTGCGTCGAGATAAACCCTAAAATCTAAAATGGAGCGTTTCGAGATGAACCCAAAAGAATTTCTTTCTAACTGCCTGGAAGACGAGATCGACCAGGGCGTCTTGCGCTTCGATCGGGAAGCGTATACGAACGAAGAATTGTTTAACCTTGAAATGGAAACTATCTTCGAGGGCAATTGGGTGTATGCCTGTCATGAAAGTCAATTGTCGAATCCTGGCGATTTTCTTACTCTTCACCTCGGACGCCAGCCTGTGGTTGTCCTGCGCGACAACGAGGGTGAACTCAAAGCGTACCTCAATACTTGCAGTCACCGCGGTTCGATGATTGTTCGGGAAGTAAAGGGTTGTAAGAAAACCTTTTCATGTCCTTTTCACGGCTGGACCTTCGACCTGGCCGGCAAGCTGGTCGATGTTCCGTATGAAGAACGAGGCGGCTATCCTGCGCAATTCGACAAGGCAGACTATTCTCTGAAACAGATCCCGAAACTGGACAGTTACCGTGGGTTCGTGTTCGCGTCGTTCAACGCTGAGGTGGGCTCGCTTGAATCCTGGCTTGGCGACACCCGCACTTTCATTGACATGATCGTTGACCAGGCCCCTGAAGGGCTTGAAGTCCTGGCAGGTTCTTCAACCTACACATTCAAAGCAAACTGGAAGCTTGGTTATGAGAATCAGGCCGATGGCTATCATGCCATTGCTACCCACGGAAATTACATCCGGACGGTACAAAATCGTGAGAAACTCCAACAGGCCGGTCAGGACGGTTCGATTCGAGCGATGGATCTATCTGCTCTTGCCGAGGATGGGACAGACGGTGGCTTTTACGATCTGGATAACGGGCATGTAGTCCTCTGGTGGGACTGGCCGGCGCCACAAAATCGACCGAGCTACCCAGGTTACGATGGCTACATAAAAAAGTTTGGCCAGAATACTGCAGACTGGATGATGCAACGCGCCCGTAACGTGGTTCTCTATCCGAATGTGTTGTTTACCGACCACATGTCAATGCAGATACGTGTATACCGGCCCGTGTCTGTCGATTACACCGAAGCTACTATTTATTGTCTCGGCGCCAAAAATGAACCGGCCGAGGTGCGTAACCACCGATTACGTCAGTACGAAGATTTTTTCAACGTTAGTGGTATGGCGACATCGGACGACGCGGCTGAGTTTGAGGCACAACAGCAGGGATTCGCTGGCAGCCGGTTTTCTCGTTGGAATGATCTCACCCGGGGGATTACCCATCTGACTGATGGAGCAGATCAAAAAGCTCAGGACCTGGGAATCGAGCCTTTATATTCAGGAAGCAGCATGGAGGATGAGCAGATCATGTGGGCACAATGCCGACACTGGCGCGATACCATGTTGGCTTATTGTGATAAAGCAAGCTAGGGAAGAAGCATGAGTAATGATGTGGCGCTGTGCCAGAGAGTTAGCGATTTTTTGGCCTGGGAAGCCTACTGCCTGGACTATCAGCTTTGGGATGACTGGCTGGCACTTTACACGCCGGATTGTGAATACTGGGTTCCTGCCTGGGACAGCGATACCGAACTGGTGACTGATCCGCGTCAACAGGTTTCGTTAATCTACTACGATAACCGTGAGGGGCTGGAAGATCGCGTTTATCGATTGCGTACCGGGACTGCTTCATCCGCTATGCCGCAAGCACGAACTAGTCATCAGGTGTCGGCTGTGAGAATTTTGGCGGCAAAGAACAACACTTTGGAGGTCGCAGCCAGCTGGAGCTGCCATTGGGTATGGCGCAAGGAATTCAATGCCTACGCCGGACGCTACGAATATACCCTGTTGGATAGCGACAATGGATTATGCATACAGAGAAAAAAGACCATCGTTATCAATGATCTGATTCCCCGAGTCATGGATTTCTATCATATTTGAAGAGGCTTTCCCCGCTAGCCCGGCGGCGATCGCCGGACTCTAGGTGCTCCAGGTTAAGGATAGTCAGCGTTGGTAGCCCTTTTGAAATAAATAAAGTTAGCTAGTATGCGTGTCGATCTGCAGGCCGAAATCGATAACGCGCCGTTTGGCCGGATGCAATTTGTCGTCGTGATGGCCTGCTTTTTGATTGCAGTGCTCGATGGCGGGGGGCTGGTACTTACCGTTTTTCTTCCAGTATTCATTCCTCCCGGATCGGGTTGATTTGTTTGTGGTTTCAGCAGATTTTTGCCGACTTAAAATCCACCATTGCCATCTGGTTACTGTAAAACTTTCCGACATCAGCCCTGCATTGTTGTGCTTAGTCGTGCAAAGTGGGCAACGCGCGATGGTGAGGAGCTTTAGACGGTCAGTTCACCGCAGGATACCCTAATCTATATCCGACATTTCGAGGCCCTGCAGCAAACGCGTTTCATTTGCGGGCTCTCGCCCTTGGCATGCTAATCTCATGAGATTATCGACAGCAATTTCACTCTGGTTTAACCGGTGAAAACCATGGCGGGTGAACGCTAATCGCCGCGAATCAGTTATTTTTAGCTCGTTAGGGATACGTGCATCTACCATAGGCATTTGCTCATCGTTGTGGCCAAGAACTTCTGCGGGATATCCTTGTGAGTGTTGACCTGCAAGCTAAGATCGACGGCGCGCCGTTCAGCCCCCTGCAGTTCGGCGTGGCGATCGCCTGTTTTTTCATCGCCTTCGTCGACGGTCTTGATTTTCAGATCATCGGTTTTACCGCACCACTGATCGCCGCAGATCTGGGTATTCCGCACCGCGAGTTGGGATGGATATTCAGCGCCGGGCTGACGGGGCTTACTTTGGGGTCCTTCGTCTTTAGCCCACTTGGCGACTATGTGGGGCGGCGAACAATCCTGTCGGCTTCTTTGATTCTGTTCGGGCTGTTAGTATTCGCGACCCCCATCGCCGACTCCACCTGGTCACTCATAGTAATTCGTTTTTTCACTGGCATTGGTATCGGCGGCGCGATGCCCAACGCAGTGGCTCTCATGGCAGAATACTCACCGCAACGCCATCGCGGACTGGCTATCACAATCACCTATATCGGTTTTTCAGTGGGTGCCGGTGCCGGTGGCATTGTCGCCGCCGCTCTTATCGGCAGCTTCGGATGGCAGATGGTCTTTTTCATCAGCGGACTTGTCCCAGTGCTCTATGGCCTTGGGATCTACCTGTTTTTGCCTGAATCCCCCCATTTTCTCGCCAGCCGCGGTGCAAGCGAAAGTGCCCGCATCGCAAAGTTGCTGGATCGGATTGCTGTCGGCATACGCCACGACCCTAAAGCGGTATATGAACTTCCGGAGCGCAGTGTTAAAACCGGCGCCGCCAGCCTTTTCCGAGATGGGCGGGCGCGTAACACGCTACTGCTTTGGAGCGCGCTGTTTCTGAATTTATTGGGTGTATTTGCCCTGATCAACTGGGGCCCCACCCTGATTAATCGCGCCGGCACTGATATTGGCCAGGCTATCGAAATCATCGTCTGGTTTTGGGTAGGCGGGATTGCCGGTGGGCTTGCGCTAGTCTGGTTGTCGCGGCGCTTCGGCCCGCGACGCATGCTTGCCTTCTATTTACTCGCCGGCTCAGTGTGCGTCGGGGCAATTGGATTGCAGGGCGCCGACGGGCTATATATCTTTGCTATGGTGACCCTTGCTGGCGCCATGTCGGCTGGCGCGCAAGTAGGGTTTTATCCCGTGCTGGCTGATATCTATCCGGCGCCGATCCGAGTTACCGGCATCGGTTGGGCACAGGGACTGGGGCGAATGGGGTCAATAGCGGGGCCTCTGACTATCGGCGCTCTGGTCGCCATTGAATGGCCGTTTGCGGGTTACTTTCTATTGCTCGGCCTGCCCATTTTGTTGTCCGGAATAGTCGTGTTGCTGCTCGATTATCGCTAGTGGCGCCGTTGGAACACTGTCAGGCCCGGTGATATATTCGTGCGCGACAAAGATCTGGCGGGGGCCGGTAGATTTTTGATCGTCAAACGAGTTACAGTGCGAAGCAGCCGTGGTATATCAATCTCCTTTGGAGAAAGCAGAAATGAATTCACCTAAAGCCGCCGGCGTTGCTCCCCTCATCGACTGGCCAGCGCAACCACATGTGATACCCCGTGAGATCTTCGATCGGGAGGACGTGTATCAGGCGGAATTGGAACGGATCTTCAAAGGGCCGGTGTGGATTCCCGTGGCCCACAACGCGGAACTGCCCAACCCGCACGATTTCAAAACCTCTGAAATTGGTGGCGTGCCGATCGTGATCACCCGTGACAGTGCCGGTGCAGTTCACGTTTTTCGCAATGCCTGCAGTCACCGGGGCACGCAACTGGTAACGCGGGGCTTTGGGCACGCTCCGGCGCACGAGTGCCCCTACCACCGCTGGGTTTTCGATTCGGCAGGGCGGCTACAAACATGTCCCGGCGAGGAGGATTTCCACGAAGATTTTAAGCACGAGAATTTTGTGCTATCGCGCATCCGTTGTGAGAGCGTGTTTGGACTAATATTTGCCACGCTCTCCCCGGCGACAGTACCGCTGCAGGAATTTCTGTCAGAACCCATCATAGATACGATGAAAGTAGCATTAGGTGGCGACGGTCGCCTGACGTTACTCGGCTATCAAAAGGTCATGTTCGACACCAACTGGAAGGCCTACATGGACAACGATGGGTGGCATGCTCCTATGCTCCACTCGGCTTTTCGCTTGCTCGACTGGACCGGCGGCAAGGGTGACATCGTTTGTACCGAAAACGGCCACCGCTCCGTACGCTATCAAATCAATGCCGGCAAAAATCTCAGTTTCCTAAAAGACCCGTCTGTAGTGCAATACCGTGGGAATCCTAAGGAAAGCGGGCTGGGGGTAATTCCGAATCTCTTTCCTATCACCAACATGAGCCGGCAGATGGACATCATGACACTGCGCTACGCCTGGCCGCGCGGTGTTGACCGCACCGAGGTCCATTGGACCTACTTTGCCCATCAGGATGACGATGCTGAGCTGCTGAAACACCGAATCGGTCAAAGCGCTAATGTTCTTGGACCTTCCGGGATGATCAATCTCGAAGACGGGGCTGTTTTCAACCGCCTGCAACGCGGCGCGGGCACGGGCGGCGAGAATTATTTTTTAAAAGGTGTTCACCACGGCAGCGATCCGTTAACATACTCCACGCAGAGTGACGAGCTAGCGAATATAGTCTGGTGGAACGCCTACCGGCAGATGATGGGGTTCTGACTAAGGTCGCAGCACCAGGTAACTGGTAATTAGCGCTTCGTTCCTACTGTTGTGCGCCGTGATGTTGAGTATCAATAGACACGAGAGATACGAGGAAAGCAGAGGGGAAATCAAGATGAGTGCTATTCCGAAAACACCAAACCAGGGATCGAATCGCGAGTCAAAGCGTAGCCTTGAGTTCGACCAGGATTCCTGCCAGGCCATGTTTGACAACCGGGTGGATGATGGTGTGTTTCGCGTTGACCGGTCGATCTACACGGACCCTGACCTATTCGATGCCGAAATGGAACGAATATTCGAAGGGACGTGGATTTTTGTAGCGCATGAGAGCCAATTTCCCAACACCGGCGATTACGTCACCACGCGCATGGGCCGTCAGCCCGTCATTATTTCTCGCAACAACGAGGGGCATATTCGTGGCTTTGTCAACGCCTGTGCGCATCGAGGAGCGTCATTGTGTCATCGTCAAACCGGCAATCTGAAGTTCTTTGTATGCGGTTATCATGGCTGGAGCTACGATCTGGACGGTACTTTACGATACGTATTTCGCGAGAATGATGGGTACCGAGAGCCGCTCGACCGTGAGGATTTCAGCTTGACTGTGGTGCCGAGGATTGAAAGCTATCGAGGTTTTGTATTCGCGAGCCTAAATCCCGATGTTTTGGAACTAAAAGACCATTTGCAAGGGGCCGCGAAAATGATCGATATGGTAGTCGATCAAAGCGATCATGGATTTGAAGTTGTTCGCGGGAATTCCACCTGTTTTTACCGTGGAAATTGGAAGCTGCTGGTCGAAAACGGCGGAGCGGACATGCTGCATCCTGACTTCGTTCATGCAACTCTTGGCGAAATTGCCGCACGCAAACAGCGCGACGGCGCTGAAGTGCATACGATGCAGTTCGATAGCATCCAGGATTTGCCGGGTAGCAGCTACGGTTTAAGGAATGGCCACACTGCCTCGTGGTACGCGTTCCAGAACCCCGAGGATAGACCAATCTACGCGCACAGACAGGACCTGGAAAACCAGTTTGGGGAAGATTACGCACGTTGGATTTGGGGAAATTTCCGGGTCATGACGACCTACCCGAATATGAACCTCATCGATCACGTTGCTGTCTGTCTCCGACACATAAAACCAGTGGCGACTGACCTTACTGAGGTCACTATGTATTGTATTGTGCCGAAAGACGCCACCCCTGAGGAACGGATATACCGCCTTCGACAGTTCGAGGAGTTTTATACAGTTAGCGGTCTGGGCGCGCCGGACGACCATGCGATGTTCGACCAGTGCCAAGAAGCCGCCCATGGCTACTCAGCACGGTATAGCGATAATTCTTATGGTTTGTTTGACCGGTTAAGTGAACCCGATATGGAGGCGTCCAAGATTGGACTTAACGTGGCCCACGGTAATCGGGTTGGGTATGAGGGCACCACGATCGAACAGTACAACGCCTGGCTGACTCTAATGACCAATGGCGCGGAGACGTTGTATTGAGCGTGTCAAGCATATCGCTCCGTTGGTTAATCCGTCTTGAGCCTTGAAACGCCATGAATGAAACAGAGATTTCTTTACAGGTAGCGGTCGCACAGTTTATCTATCGAGAGGCGCAGCTTGCCGATAATAGGGATTGGGAAGGATGGCTGGGCCTATACGAGGAAGATATTGAGTATTGGGTTCCGGCCTGGGCGTCGGAAGATGAACTTACCGCAGACCCGACGAACGAAATATCGTTGATGTACATAACTGATCGACAACAACTACAGGACAGAGTATGGCGCTTCACGAGCGGGTTATCGCCGGCCTCGGTCGTTCTTCCGCGAACCAGCCATATCGTTGGAAACGTAATTGCGGAAACTATTGATGACGGATTAGTCCGTGCGAAATCCACCTGGCTGAACAGTGTTAGCACATCGCGTGGCCTATCGTTCTATAGTGGCTTTTACGATCATGTCCTCAAAGTTACAGGCGACGGTTTCAAGATTCAGAAGAAGAAAATTATTTTGAACAATGACGCCGTTATGACGGCGCTGGACCTATATCATCTATAGCGAGGCGCGCTGTCGTTCGCGTTGCCAGGTTTAATTTTTGGCATCCGTGTTGATCGACCTCCAGCAAGAAATTGATGAAGCCCCAATCGGTAAACTCCATTTTATCGTTCCTGGTTTGTGTTTCTGTGTGCTTTTTCTCGATGGCCTCGACCTGCAAATCATCAGTTACACCGCTCCACTGATCGCGGCAGATCTGGGCATCACCGATAACCGCCTCGGCTGGATATTCAGCGCGGGATTGGCTGGTACTGCGGTAGGGCCGTTTCTATTGGCCCCTCTCGGTGATTATATCGGTCGAAAGAAAACACTCATCATTTCTTTGATAGTCTTCGGTGGACTCGTGTTCTTGACGCCGTTTGCAGATAGCCTTTGGACTTTGATGGCGATCCGTTTTTTTACCGGTATCGGACTTGGCGGCGCCATACCCAATGCATTGACGCTGGTGGCCGAGATCGTCCCGGTCAGGCACCGCGGTCTGACCATCACCTTCACCTACATTGGATTTATTCTGGGAGGGGCTGCCGCTGGCATGTTAGTCATACAGGTGCTGCAATGGTTTGATTGGAAAGTGGCGTTTTACATAAGCGGCGCCCTGCCAATGGGTCTCGGATTGGTGCTGCTTGGAGCCCTTCCCGAATCCCTCCATTTCCTTGTCAAGTCTGGCAAAAAGCAGGCGGAAGTCGTCCGATTGTTAAGCCGGTTAACAGGAACGCGCAATTATCCGGAGGGAATCCATTTTCAACTGAAGGACGGTGCAACCAAGACATCCGTAGCAAGCCTTTTTAGCGGCGGCCGCGGGCGAAATACGATCTTGTTGTGGCTAGCCATGTTCGTGAACTTGGTCGCCCTGTTTGGATTACTCAACTGGGCACCCACGCTAATCTCCCAGGCGGGCGGGGAGCTAGATCGCGCTATTTGGCTCGTTGTTTATTTCTGGGGTGCCGGTGTATTCGGCGCCCTTGCACTCGTGTGGTTGTCGAGACGATTTGGCACAAGGAAGATGCTAGTGATGTATCTGCTCGCCGGTTCGGTTTTCGTCGCGGGTATGGGAGCCAACGGCACCGAGGATGAGTTCATCGTATGGATGGCTATTTTTGCCGGTTTCTTCGCTGCTGGAGGACAGATAGGATTTTATCCGATCCTGGTGCAGATTTATCCCGCACCGATCCGCGTTATGGGAATCGGCTGGGCCCAGGGGTGGGGGCGCATGGGTGGTATTGCCGGCCCGTTAGTGATTGGTGGCCTCGTAGCGGCCCATTTACCATTTGGTGGTTATTTCCTGGTAATGGGGGTACCGATTCTACTCAGCGGTATTGCCGTACTATTCTTGCACTACAAACAATGATGTAGTTTTATGATCGGCAGGCCATATTGCACGCAATGATGCGTGAATCAGAGCTGTACGGGCATCCAGCGGGAACCCAAGCCTGTCTGGCATCATACGTCGCGGGATAATTTGGCCCCTGGTGTCGAACCGTAAAGTAAGAGGTTCGATGTGAAAATCCGCCGGACTACACTGATGGCACTTCGAAGTTACAATCCAAACTTCCCTGGCCAAGACATTCGGGAGTAGCGATGCGCCTTAACGATCTGCAATCTCTAATCATCGACCAGCCCGACATCGGGCGGTTTGATGTAGCACGCCGCCTCTATACCGATGAGGAGCTTTTCGAGCTTGAAATGAAACATATTTTCGAGCGGACCTGGATCTATCTTTGCCATGAGAGCCAGGTTGCAGCGCCGCACGATTACTTCACCACGCGCATAGGGCGCCAGCCGGTATTTGTTATTCGTGGAGAGGACTCCAAGCTTCGCTGTTTCATCAACGCCTGTTCGCACCGCGGCGCCACCCTGTGCCGTACTTCCCGCGGCAATGCCAAATTTCTCACTTGCTCTTATCACGGATGGACCTACGACGCAGCCGGTAACAACGTAGCCGTCAAAGATCTGAAAAGTGGCGGATATCCAGATGCCTTCCTCAAGCAGAACCATGACCTTACGCAGATCGCCCGCCTGGATAGTTATGCAGGCTTTATCTTCGGCTCGCTGGTCGATGAAGGACCAAACTTGCATGACCATCTTGGGGCGACCAGGCCCTTCATGGAGATGATGGATGAGATGGGACCGGAGGGCTGCGAAGTCCTACCCGGCCGGTCCACTTATACCTACAAGGGTAATTGGAAACCTCAACTAGAAAACGGTCTGGACGGGTATCACTTCACTTCGATACATGCGAACTATGTGGGCGTTATTAACCACAGAGCGAGCATGGCGACAAAGACAGGCGGTACGGAGAAGATTAAGGTGGCATTCGATGATTCCACCATGCACGGCAACAGCGGGTGTTACGACTTCCACGATGGGCACGGCTTGATATGGATTGATTTTCCCCTGCCGGAGAATCGGCCACTTTGGCAGGAACGGGAAAAAGTCCAGCAACGAGTCGGACGGGTCAAGGCAGATTGGATGCTCAAGCGCCAACGCAACTTGATGATTTACCCAAGCGTGCAACTGAACGAGCATGCGTCATCACAAATCAGGGTATTTCGCCCTCTCACACCTAACCTGACTGAAACTACAATATATTGCATTGCTCCGAAGGGCGAAAACCCGGAGGCCCGTGAAATTCGCATTCGCCAGTATGAGGATTTCTTCAACGCATCTGGCATGGCCACTTCAGACGACCTTTCTGTGTTTGAGGATTGCCAGGTTGGTTTTGAGGGGCGTAAAGTGGAACAACAAGGCTATGAGCGGGGATACGGCCGTATTGCGATGGGAGCGGATAAGCTGGCAAATGAGTTGGGTATCGAGCCCTATTCTCATAGTTCGGATGCCTGCGATGAGACGCATTTTCACGGCCAGTACCGAGCCTGGCTTCGCCTAATGTCAGACGGAGTGAATCGCGATAACGGCAGATAACGCGCCCTCAATCGGGCCGCTTGCCAAGATGGCACCCCGCACACTATCCAAGCCTAAAGTTTTTTATTATCAAGGACATGAAATCGACGCTTACTTCGGCGTTCCGCCATCGTAGCTAGAGCGGTTCCAGGTATTGTTCAGGATTCTGTCTCATTATCTTTGTTTCTATGAGCGCAGTGAGCGTGTACCGCCTGGAGCAATTTTGGCGCGGATGACGGATCTATTCAGTGGTATCGATTAAGAAAAAGGCAGCTTTAAAAACAAACTGGGATGTCGTCCTGCATTGCCTCGGCGAGCCTTGGATAAGCGTTCTTTAAAAGAGATATCTAGATGTTTTCCAACGTGAACTAAATATCTTCATCTAACCGGCTACGCAAAGCCAACAGTAAAGATTTAGGTGGTGTTCAGAATCCTGTGTCATTTTTTAAACTAGAACTAAAAGGAATGACTGATGAGCAACACATTCGGTGTGGCAGCAGCTGTCCAGGCGTTGCGTGAAGGTAAAGATCTTAGTGGTAACGAAAAATCATTGGCCTGTTCTCACTGGGCATCAACATCACCCTCTTCAGCTAGCTCTGTTTGTGGCCAGCGAGATATTACTGACTCTGAGCAGGAAGCAAAGCCGATGAATATCCATTTACACTAGAACGCGACCACTACGCCACGGATACAGTTAGAGATTCAGCAATCTGTATTGTTGCAGAGTCAGCTGACCGTGCAGTACAGGGTGGGCATTCAGACCATCCAGCGCAGGCGTAACCGGGACGGTGTAGAGGATCGTTCTCACACCCCTCACCTGTTACAAACCACCCCGCCTTCGGTGCAGAAGGAGTGGCAATTGAAACAACCTGGGTAATTTACTAAAACCTTTATTAATCCGGCTCTTTACATGAAGCCATGATTTAGTGATTTAGGGCCGCTGAAAATAGCCCGTGGTACTGGTTGTAGCATCTGCCTTGGCGAATATTCAGACCTTCTGCTGGGCTTGCTGTTTGTATGGGTAGCGGGCCAATAAATTCCTTCAGCAAATCATGAAAAACAGGCAGGTTTGCGCTTGCCAATGCATCAGTGAACGCCAGTTCCAGGGTTTTCATTTCCAGCCATAACGGTTCCAGGTATTGCCTTAGTTCAATTTCATCCTCAAACACGTCAATACACATTCTTAGGTTGTGATTGATGAGGTGCTTGCATAGCAAAAAGTCTTTGTGCGCATTTTTCCAGGCGTTGCCAATTTCGGACTCTTTTTCGCCGCGTATAGTGAAGGTTTTGATCGGTGCCGATGCTTTCAAACGCTGAAATTCCTGATCGTCATCGTTTAGGTCGGCATTGATCATTAGCCGCGCCCGTTCGTGCTCAGTCAGCTGTTGGTATTGGTTGGCCACGCTTTTGCTGTTAGCCATTATTTTCGCCCTCTCAG
>OJFP01001384.1_pt1 | contig 11977 bp, 14 predicted proteins | sample 1594141 | NCBI WGS metagenome assembly OJFP01 (sample SAMN05416843, study PRJEB24817) | seawater metagenome | isolation source: Sea water | place: Canada:Atlantic | collected 2013-07
ATTAGCCATCATGCATGCCCACCCTTTAGGACAACAAGCCGCCGTTATCGGTAACATACACGAGGATTCTCAGGCTATGGTTACAATAAAAAACCGAATCGGTACAACACGTATTCTGCAACTACTCAGCGGCTCGCAACTGCCTAGAATATGTTAATAATGGAGCGGTCATTAACTTGAGGTATCTAGTAAAAGCAATTCTCTGGTAGCTGCTTCCACTGCCTCCTTTAATATCAAAATCGGCTCTATAAAAAAATATTCAATATGAAAATCATGGCCTAACTCAATAAGGTCTTAAATGGAGATTATTTGTTTGTTGCTTTATTTGCCTAACCTATATCTTAAATTTGTTTCACTACACATCTCCAAAATATTCAAAATATAACACCTAGTTGGTTGAAATTTGAACTGATTAAATAACTCAATTACATGTTCTTCTTAAGGTTTACATAAGTTTAACAGTTGATAATTAGCTCTCATCAACCGCGTAACAGGACTAATGGAAACAACTTTCAATTGGCGAAAACTAGGCAAGCTGTATTTCTTTTTCTTTTTCTTCTCAGGGCCTTATCAAATAGCTATTTATTTAACGGGGATGTCAAATACCACGGGGCTTCGTGATGCTATATTAATGTCTAGCATTTGGTTAATACCTGTTGTACTTTGGCCTAAGCACACACGGCTTATAACCGCTGCTATTGGGGTGCTTTTGTTGCTAACATCCATCGTCAGTTGGAGCTACTTTTACGTATTTGGTCAGGACTTTTCACAAAGTGTGCTATTTATTATATTTGAGTCAAATCTAGCTGAAAGTAGTGAATTTATTGAGTCTTATATATCTTTAACTATCATTTTACTGATACTTTTTTATGCCGCTCTGGCGTACATGCTTTGGCGTCGTCTTGAGGCTGTCCATATACCTCATCGTTTATATAAGTACCTGAGTATTTTTGCTTTTAGTTTTATTTTGACCTGGCCATTCATTAATTCTATGGCCGTACAAAGTGCAGATTGGGATCGCTCTATCAAGCACATGCAAGACCGCCTTGAGCCGACAGCCCCTTGGAATATTATTGCTGGTTATTTTAAGTACAAGAAAGTACTCGAAAATATGCAGGTTCAATTGGCCAGAAATAGTCAAATTGCACCACTAAACGACCTGCGTGACATCAGTGATAACAAACAATCCACATTGGTTCTCGTTATCGGTGAGTCCACTAATGCTCAACGGATGAGTCTATACGGCTATCACCGCAAGACAACCCCTCTACTCGATGAGATGAAAGACGAGCTGTATGTATTCAATAACGTTATTAGCCCAAGACCCTATACCATTGAAGCGTTACAACAAATATTAACCTTTGGCGATCAACAAAACCCTGATGGATATTTAACCCGCCCAACATTAATGAATATGATGAGTCAAGCCGGTTATAAGTCATTCTGGATAACAAACCAACAAACCCAAACGACTCGAAACACCATGTTATTAAGTTTCTCAAAACAAACTGATCAGCAGGCCTACCTAAACAATAACCGCGTTCAGAACTCTAGCCAGTTTGACAAAGCTGTATTAGAGCCTTTTGCTCAAGCATTAAAGGACCCAGCGGGGAAAAAACTGATTATCGTTCATTTAATTGGCACCCACCGTGCTTATCAATACCGATATCCTCAGAGTTTCAACCAGTTCACCTCTCAACAAGGAGCACCTGAGTGGCTCCCAGAGCAAAACCTTGAAGAATATAACGCGTATGACAATGCAATTTTATATAATGACTATGTTGTCAGTAGTTTACTTAAGCAATTAAAATCAAAAGCCACACCTAGTGCCATGGTTTATTTTGCCGATCATGGTGAAGAGGTCTATGACACAAAAGAGTATTTATTTACTGGCCGAAATGAAGGAAAACCGACCCGTGCCATGTATCAAGTTCCTTTTATCACCTGGCTATCACCTTCATTACGCACTGAAAAACAACTGCAAAAATATCTAAATCGTCCTTATTTAAACTCCGACTTCATTTATAGCTGGAGTGATTTAGCCGGCCTTAGATACCAATCATTTGATGCTACAAAAAGCATTTTTAACACCGCATTTATTGCCAGAAAAAGATTAATTGGTAACCCGTCTACGCCAAAAAAACTGATTGACTTTGATACGCTGATGTCAGCGAAACTCAAGCTTTCTGCCATAAACTAACCAATAAGGTAATAAGAAATGGCTGGACAAAATTTAGTCGGTGTTGCGCGCCTTAACGCTGCCTGGCAAAACTCAATGGCTGGATTAAAGGCTTGTTGGATTCACGAAGAAGCATTTCGTCAGGAGGTTATTATTTCATCCATCGGTATACCGCTCGGGCTTTATTTGGGAGAAACACCAATTCAACAAGTATTATTAATCAGTAGCTTACTGTTGTTAATGATTATTGAATTATTGAACTCAGCCATCGAAGCGACTGTTGACCGAATTAGTATGGAGCACCACGATCTATCTGGCAGAGCAAAAGACATCGCTTCAGCTGCGGTTTTGTTAGCTGTTTTATTAACTGCATCAACTTGGTTTTTACTGTTGATTTAAAGGTTGTTTACTAGCCTTCAAACCGCTAAATCTAATAACTGGTTTTACACTTAATCCACTTGATATTAAACCTGTTGTTTTAATATGGTTAAAAACGATTTGTCAATTTGCTGCCTTCACCAGTTAATGGTGCGTTATTTGTTCACCTTATCGTAGAATAAGGCCTTTAATTGCTTTATAGCAGTCTTTTTGTTATTTATAATAATAAGCCAACTCAGCGAGCCTACTTAAATGAATACAAACATTAAACGCATTGCTATTTGGAGCGGGTGGTTTCGCCTAAGTCACTTACTCATTGGCCTTAGTACCCTAGTTTTACTGGCCACGGGCAATTTAATTCAACATAGCCCGTTGCTGGCTTTATCAGCACTCGATATTCATTACTACAGCGCAGGATTTTTTGTAGCAGGTTTAGTTGTTCGTGTTTATTTAATGTTCTTTGGTCAACCTCACGAGCGTCTCGCTTATTTAATACCAAAAGCTAGCGATGTGCGGGGAATGCTTGAGATGTTGCGGTTTTACGCCCTACTCGGCAAATCAAGGCTACCTAATTGGTACGCCCAAAATCCTTTCTGGAAGCCCATTTACTTACTCATCTATATCCTTTTATTTTCCCAACTAGTCAGCGGTATTGTGCTTACTAATGGAGATTTTATTTTCGGTTACCCACCACGGCCAATCCACCTATTCGGCAGTGAACTATTACTCATTTTTAGTCTGTTACACATTATCTGTGTTATTTGGCACGACTATAAAGGCGCTGGCAGTGATGTTTCTGCAATAATTAATGGTGTACGAACATTCACAAGCGATAATGACAGTAGCGTTAATAAAGCCAGTCAACCCGTTAAATTTACCCCAATGAATGAATTTAAGCGTACAGACTCTACAAAGAAATAATTTTAAAGTTAGAGGACAGTTTGCTTATGCTCCAATACCTAGCTGGACCAAATATAACCACCAATAAATCCTGTAACCCATAGTTTGCCATTCAACCAGCTATAGCTCTTTTCAAACGTAATAGAAAAAAAAGCTATTACTAAAAGGGTAATGGCAGCCTAGGAAATTCAGGTATACGCCGCTTGATTTTTTTATAATGAACCGATCCTTGGTACTCTTCGTACGCCTAATGCACCTCCTAACAAGACAGGAAAAATACCTCGTTATAACGAGATTCAACTGATCAATTAAAAGCAGTGCAAAAAAACGGCTTCTACAAAATTTCACCTAGGGAATAACGAGCACTGGAGGCGCGCAAAACGCTGATTAGTTTTTTTAACTTGTTACTTACTCAGCTTATTTTGGAAGCTTCCGTATTAATGAATAAATGCTTTCTTACTTGTTCTCGTGTCTATGCCGACCATTTTCATCTTCAAATATTTTTGTATTCGAATTGAGAAAGGTCTTATGTAAATCCACAGAGTCATTAACACCTATTGCATCAAAATTTTGTTCCAACCAAGAAGACATTTCTGCTCGACCCTTATCACGCAGAGAGGTTAAAAATTCCCAATCTGAATTGTACTTACTGCTCAGTGACAAGTCTTTTAATACCTCATCTGCCCGAATAGAATGTACGAGAATATCCTTAAAATTGTCTTTATGCTCATCTTTGAGCATATCGTGTTCGAGTAATTTTTTCACGAAGGCTATCGCACGCATTTCTGATAATAGTGATGAGTTAAAGCTAATTTCATTTATGCGGCTAACAATTTCTGCCGATGTTGTAGGCGTGCTAAAACGGTTAATAGGGTTAATATGCACAATCAACAAATCTCTGCTATCCGTTTTATAGAACAGAGGAAACAAGGCTGGGTTTCCAACATAGCCACCGTCCCAATAGTCTTCATCGTCTATCGACACCGCTTTATATATCAATGGTAGACAAGCAGATGCCATAGCTACATCTAATGTGACATCTTTGGTATTGAATACCCGTACTCTGCCACTATGGACATGCGTTGTACTGATAAACAATTTAATGTCACTGCAATTATTTAGCGCTTCAAAATCGACCGTATCGGCCAATACATCACGCAGAGGGTTTATATCAAAGGGGTTAAGTTGATGCGGTGAAAAGATACGCGACATGAAGTCTGTGACCATAAAATTCAATGCATCAGGCACCTTCCACGGCATATATTTATCTAGAGCCCATTTTTTCATTGGCTTGAAGGCTTTACCTTCCTCTGAAATGCGCCACCAAAAATTATGCAAACTCTCACGCGCTTTCTCAGGTCCGCCTTGCTGCATCCCTGCCGCTAACGCGCAGGCATTCATCGTGCCGGCACTGGTTGCACAGATGCCATCAATACCAATACGACCATCTTCTAATAGTTTATCTAACACACCCCAAGTAAATGCACCGTGTGCTCCCCCGCCCTGAAGCGCAAGGTTGATTGTCTTTTCCACTTTAGTGCTTTTTTGCGTCATGGAGTTTCTCGGTTAATAGATTATTTAGAGCCCATATAGTCATGTAACACACGTCCATATAGTAGTATTAGAGCTGCAATGAAATGCATGCCGCCAATCATTTGTTTGACAGGCAGATCAGCTATAGGTCTATTTACATGTGGAATGCGTTTCAAGTTAACTTGTGCCTTCGCCATTTTTTAATTAACGTATTAATACTACTGGTTCAAACAACTTCATCATGCAAGTAATCGGTGAGTTGTTCTTGCTTATAGCGCATCGTTCCCATCGCCACTCGTTCACCGGCATAATCCAACGTGCCTGTTAACGTATCCTCTTGAGTACTCAGCGTGGGCTCTGCCAATTTTTTTGGAAACCCCCAAATTTCTCGACCACCTGAAATAGGCGACTCAATATCCAAATACATTTGTGATGTAAAATTAACAGCTTCACCTTGATAGGTAGCAGGAATAACAATACCACTTTCTGTGTAGCTACCAAACCCAGAGCTGTCAGGCATCTTAATAAATTCGTACAATACCGTGTTTGATCCATCGGGCTCTAAAGGCTCAGGTAATTGCGCCCGAATAGCCGCAGAGTCTGACTCATACGTAATAATCAAATACTCGCGATCAATATAACGATACGGCCCTTTGGGGTAACTCGGCGATGCAAGCGGCATCGATGATAGGCTTAAAATATCTCTAGTATTCATCTAATTATCTCAACAAAGTGACTTAGCCAGCCGTCCAACCACCATCGACGGATATATGAGTACCTGTAATATTCTCAGCGTGTTCCGAACACAAAAATAAAGACGTCCCTGCTAACTCCTCAACAGTCACAAATTTCTTAGTCCATTGTGCAGATAAAATAACGTCTCGTTTTACTTCTTCCTCACTAATACCGCGAGCCTTAGCCGTATCCGGAATTTGTTTTTCAACTAACGGGGTTAATACATAGCCCGGGCAAATAGCATTACAAGTAATATTGTCTTCTGCCACTTCTAAGGCAATTGTTTTTGTAAATCCCAACACACCATGCTTAGCGGTAACGTAGGCGGATTTAAAAGGCGATGCAATAAGCCCATGTGCCGATGCAATATTAATAATTCGGCCCCAACCTTGTCTTTTCATATGAGGAATAGCGGCACGTACGGTATGAAAACTTGAGGACATATTGATCGCTATAATGCTATCCCACTTCTCAGGCGAAAATTCTTCGACGGGTGCAACGTGCTGAATGCCCGCATTGTTAACAACAATGTCAATAGAACCAAAAACCTTCACGGCCTCTTCGACCATGGCTGTTATTTCATTCGGTTGAGTCATATCAGCATCATTATAAATACACTTAACCCCTTGGTTTTCAATAGCCTGCCGCTCTTTTTCAATCTCAACCGAATCACCAAACCCATTCAACATAATATTAATGCCTTGTGCTGCAAACCCCTGTGCAATGCCCAAACCAATTCCCGATGTTGAACCGGTTATTATCGCTGCTTTTCCTTTCAAATCCATTTGTCTAGCCTACTGTTGTTTAGTGAACAGTCTCTATTGCCTAATGCCACCTCTTTTTAACCAAAAAGACAATAAACCTAACTGCATTGTGACACAACACAGTTCAAATCATCTATAAAATTTATTAAGTTACAGCTCACATTTCCTCCTGCCTACATGGTGAGAGTACAATTGATCGCGCGTAAAAATAGACTAATTAATATTCTTATAAAGGTTTTCCTAGCCATAAAGCCCATTATCATTAGCTATAATGTAACTACAGAGGAAAAACGAACCACTTACAGCACCCGTCTTAATAACTAGCTTCTTATAACCATAAGTATTTGAATTTATTAAACACCAGCTAAAACTGTCTAACTACGATTAATTCATGCCTGACTAAAACTCAGACCTAAAATCGTAGATAATTTATACAGCTGTTGATATTAAAAATAATTTGGTTTGGGCGAGAGGATTTAAACCTATGCGTATGTAAAACAGATTAAAAAAACCATCATAGAACTGGATACTCCTTTAATAATCAAAAACTTAATCGTTTTTCGGTTTTCTATCATGCCATTTTTAGGCACTTGTGTACTAGTTGGTGTATCAACTGATGTACTTAATTAATACTAACCCAGAAAAGTCTAGTTAATTAGGAGCAACTTACTTCATGCTTACCGGTGCGTAACACTTTCACCAGAAGATACTTCTACTTTAATTTTATTAAAGTCTTCTGCCCACTTCTAATAATGTGCATCTTTGCCCATTTCCTCCGAGCCTAAGCTCACGTACAGTAGCGCCTCTGGTAAATCAGTCGCTTGAATTTCACCTCTTGGGAACCTGTCAATTAGGTTTTGACCCGCTTATAACGCACAGGGTTTTATTCAAAAACCAACGATCTGCTTCTGAAGCAAGGGAGATAAACAACCATCAATTTCAAGTACTGCTTTAACTGAATAGATACTAGAATCTTTCTCACGTTGAACCGAAACATCTTCAGGATAAGTCACTTTATAGGGTTCATCGTACGTTTCCCACTCAGACTCGAACTCCATTCATTTCCTCAGGAAATAATTCCTCTTCTGTAACATATTTAGGTGTCCAGTTAACGGTAAGTGTTAAGTCATACCACTCTTCTCTTGGTATCTTATACATATAACTCTCCTATATTTAATTCAAATATTTTTAAATAATGGACTTTTTTTACTCTCGGCTTCAGCATCTGCCGCAGTTAGAAATTTTTCCATAAACATATCTTGTTCAAACAAACGCCCTTGCATCAACATCGTAATACACGCATCAATCATCATCGGTGGGCCGCACATATAAGCACGGTAGCCTTCAAATTTACCTCCCATGTACTCTTGAGCTACTTCATGAATAAACCCCGTAGGACCATCCCATTCCGACTCAATATCCGGACCTGATAAGCCCGGCACGTAAGTAAAATTATTATGTTTAGCTTCAAGTGCTTCGAAGAGGTTTTTATAGTACAACTCCTCTAAATTCCGAGCACCTTGGAATAATATTATTTCTCGTTTATCGCCCGACTCCAGTAAATCCAACACCATCGACTTGGGGCTTGCCAACCCTGACCCGCCGCCAAAAAACACAATCGGCTTTTCATCCGACTTCCTAAGGAAAAAATGTCCATAAGGTGCTGAAAAATCAAGCGTATCGCCTACTTTTAACTGATTGTGAATCCACGTTGTTCCCTCTCCGTTAGGAATTAATGCAATATCAAACTCGATGATTGTTTTTTCATTCGGCGATTGTGCCATTGAAAATGGACGAGGTGTGTCCAAGCCGGGGATGTGTAAATTGGCATATTGGCCTGATTGGAAAGTCAATTCACCCTCTTCAATTTCTAAAAATATCCCACTAATTCTGGGGGTTAGTTTTTCAATCTTAATCACTTTCCCGCTAAAGTCCTGTACCGGGATATTTGCAGCATCCGGTTCTTCATCCACATCAGCCTCAATGACTAAATCAGATTCTGGTTGTGCACAGCAGGTTAGGCACTTCCCCTCATCACGCTCAAAATCTAACAATGCAAATGAAGATGCCTCACCTTGGTTCACGTCTCCTTCTAAAATATCTACTTTACAGGTACCACAAAGCCCATGACCACAAGCGTGAGGCAGATATATACCCATTCTTAATGCAGCGTCGAGTATAGACTGTCCTTCCTCTACATCAACCACTACCCCCATGGGTTCAATCGTTACTTCATAGCTCACCTTAGTTCAGCGACCCATTAAAGCCATTAAGCCCTGGTGTTTTAAAACGGATAAAAGACTTATGCCCAATTCCATTGTCTTTTATACTTGCGTTTGATTTTGGCTCAAATGCCTGACCGTCTAATACCCATTTCACCTTATTCCAATCAATACTCGCCCAATCCGGATGCGCTGAAAAAAGGTTGGGCATCACATCAGAAACTAGTGAACTAAAAAGCATATCTGGCGCCAAAGGCACTAACGATGGTGCACCACCTAACCCCCTATGGTCGTCCCAATCTAATGCTAATAATTGATTACCCCTGAAATTTTCTACCGCATCTGTGATTTTTTCAGGATAATCACCAATACTATTAATCGCCATATTTGCCCCCTAAGTTATTTTTATTATGTTGTAAGATTACGCACTTTCACCATGCCACTTTTTCCAATTAGTCTCATCTATTGAGCCTTTGTACTCACCGTTAATACCATCAGTAAAATGATACCAATCCAGTACATCAGGAATAGTTTCGCCCCCACATTTTCCTTGGTAAATTTGCTGTGGTGGCATCAATGCTTGTGAATATTTTTCTGGTTCATGCTCAAATATATCCCGACAGGCTTCTGAACACGTATGGTACTTATCACCTTTATAGTCGCTTACTTGATAGCTCGGTTCCATCGGCTTTCCATTAATGATATCTGTAAAAACCATTGGAACCTGGCAGACTTGGCAATCTAGCGGCAACGCACCAATAAAGAAGCGCTCTCCCTTTTCTTCCATTTCTCGCCATAATTCCCAACGAGGACGGTAATATTTATCAAATGTATCGGGATATTTTTCAGATAACCAGTCCATTTTCTTTTTTGTCGGAATTTGTGTTTGAAACCCAGCCGCATGGCTTGCTGCGTATAAAATGCCGTAAACTTGATGACTTAGATGATCGGCCTCTGCTGTTGCCACTTCATGATATTTCGGCATGTTGATACCATAACGTGCTAAGTCTTTAAATAAAGCCCCGCCATTTTCTACAAAGTAAATTTCCCAAGCTTCTTTCCAAGACATTGGGCTTTCTACCAACATATAGTCTTGCATAGCAGAAACTAAAGATAACAAACGGTATGAGCGCCAGAAGTGCTTATCTATCCAACCTTGCACGATAGGCACGTTATCTTCATGCTGCTCTAACAGAAATTTAATAATCCCTAAGCCTAATGTCATATGCCTAGATTCATCTGATTGTGCTGAAAACCCAAACGTTACTGTGGACATATCGCCATTGTGAGCAGCCCCCGACATAAACGGCACAAATAACAGGTTGGTTAATAGGTACTCAAATGCAAATGATATTGAAACAATAAACTCAAATGGTCCAGCTGTTCGCCCATCTTCAATAAATGACTTAGGAACTGACAAATACCATACCCGGTCAAACATATGAAAAGGTTCATGTAAACCGGTGAAATATTTATTGTAATTACTAATAGTGTGAATTTGCGTTTGAATATGTCGTAGTTCATCAATTGACTGCATCTGACAGGCAATTTGAGCACCCTCACCAGAGAAGTTCCTTGCTAAATGAGCAAAACCACGATGCGCCTGATATTCAATGGGGGATACGCCTTGAATAAATATTTTTAACGCATTGATATAAGATGCATCGGTCAGGTTCATAAAGCCGTCATTTTGTGCAAAACTATCCATAACGGCATAGAGCTTTTTATCTTTCTCGGCTTGATACTTCCAGTAGGCATCAGTTGTTAAGCGAAAGGGGTCTTCCCACTTGTCCCAATCAACTATTTTGATCCCTTCAAACCCTTCTAATGGAAACACTTTCTCTTTAGGTTGATAGCTTGGCTCCCAACCTAAACCACGTGTGAGCAACTCATAGCGCTTACGCATATTTAATCGTTTTTTTTCAGACATTGTCATCCCTCCTAGGTGTCCCAAGATAGACGAATAAAATCATCGTCTTCTTCTAAATTCCCACTAAGAGAAACGAGGTGCATATGTATTTCTTGCAAATCTACTTCTCTTCCTAAAATCTCTTCGACTTTTTCGCGACTAACTGTCAACATACCCTCAATTTCAAACCGAATCATTCCTGGCTCTTGTTGCATGGTTGCCTCTGGATTATCAGCCTCTACCGCATCAATAAAAGGACGTGCATCCATATTATCTTGAAATATAATAAAAGTTTTACCCATAGCTGTATTGCCCCTTAAATTTGTATACCTTGTTTAGCTAGCCGATCAAGTAACTCTTGCTTGACCTCGCCTAAGTGCTTTTCTCCTTGTCCGCCAAATGCCGCCTGAGCAACAGGTTCCAAGGCCTCTTCTACGCGTAGCAGCCACTTTCCAACCCACCCACATAACAAGACTTTATTGGCATCTGACTCTTTTGCTGTTACTTTCATTAACTGGTTAGTCCAGCGCGTTGTTTCTGCATACCAATCGTTCATAAAGCTGACTAACATGGAAATTGGCAACCCACCTTTAGCGGTTATATCAGCAATAAAACAGCCAAAAATCAAAGGGTTTAAAAGACCATCTAACACAATGTTTTGAGCAACCATTGTTTCAAACCAATCATCAATAACCCAAATATCCTCGATAACTCGACGAAGAGGTTGCCATTGTGCATCGTTCATCCAAGCTTCTTTAGCCGCAAGAAGCGTGACATCGTCATTATCATCCAACATTAAGGCCAATTTACTGATGTACTGAGACATCGCAATATGGTCAAAACCATTGTAAGCGGCAACACCAGCAATGCTCGCACCAAAACATTTATCTGCAATATATTGATTATTCATATTAGCCGCATACTCCACATGACGAAGTGGAATAACGACATCACGCACTCGTTGCTTCAAATCTTCTGATACTGTTGCCATTAATTTTTGCTTATCTATCATCTCGTGATTTTTATCCATCACTTCTTGCTGAAGAGATCGGGCCGTCACATATGGCGTATAAAAATACTGCCTAGGATCCATAAATGAATACCAATCTTCCATGACAATTTTTGTGAGTGTGACATCATAAAGGTCTCTTCCTGAGTCATAGACCGGCTTATAGTGAAAGCCCATTTCACTTTGAACATCATAGGTTGCTTCTTGGTAACGTGTTGCTGGCTTGTCACCAATCCTTCTTTCAATATGGCCATAATTCGTCCGTAATGGCACAATTCTTTGTTTTCCAATATGGGGTTCTGGGGACATTCCGTCCTAATGTAACACTTATCGCTACATCCTATGTAT
>OJFP01001392.1_pt1 | contig 11925 bp, 13 predicted proteins | sample 1594141 | NCBI WGS metagenome assembly OJFP01 (sample SAMN05416843, study PRJEB24817) | seawater metagenome | isolation source: Sea water | place: Canada:Atlantic | collected 2013-07
CGTTGGCATTTAATCCTTCTGCGCCCGTTTCGGCTGGAATTAAATCCATTCCACAAATAGGGCAATCTCCTGCTTCGGCTTGCATAATTTGAGGATGCATAGAACACGTCCACTTTTGATTTGTTTCTGCTGTTTCTGAATCATTATGCTCTGTTTCCTTAGTGGCTGAATTGCCAAAAAAGAACCATCCGAATAACAATCCAACAACTAATAATCCTGTATAAATTATATACTTTTTCATATCTTATTTTTTATTTTAAATGGAAAGTTGATTGTTACCTTTTCCCAGGCAAGAGAAATAGTACCTTCTGATTCACTAACCTTAGTTACTTTATATTCTAAATGCTCTGTAATTTGATCTGAAATAGTTGGTTTGACTTTAAATCGTATCACATCATCTTTTTCATCATAATCGTCTTTTCCGTGTTGATTCCAATTTTTATTGATCATTATTATCCAATCTTTTTTTGATGGAATTATAAAAAAACCATATTTCCCTTTAGGTAAAATTTCATCATTTATGATTAAATCCTTATCAGTTTCTATCCAAGTGGCATTATGCGCTCCTGCTTGCCATACATTATCATAACCAACTAAACCACCGAAAATAATTCGCCCTCTAACTCCGGGTGAAGAGTAATCAATATGAATATGGGCATCACCAATCATTTCCATTACAGATGTATGGGGGCTTAACACTTTCTTCTTTGGCGTTTCTTTTTTATCAGATGTTTTAATATGATTCTTATGTTGATTTGTAACATCTTTCTTTGTTTCGTTTTTGCAACTCAAAACTGATAGTGTTAATACAAGTACTATTATTAAGTTTTTCATTTTTAATTGATTTTGTAGTTAATAATAATTGAATTTTAATTTGTTAAATAGTTAATAATTGCTCCCTGCAAATAGTAGGTTTTAATAGATTCTATTTGATTGATTTGAAACTTTAATTGTAATTCTTGAATATCTAAAACATCATTAAAATCAATCATTCCTGTTTCGTAACTTTTTACTAAAATGGTTTCGGCATCTTTTGCCTGTTTTAAGTTTTTTGCATGTGTGTTGTAACTTATTCTTGCAGAATTACTCTTTTTAACTGCCTTATCAAGCATCGTTTCTAATCGATTTAACTTGTATTGTTTTTGAAAGTTTATCTCTTTTTGAAGCAACTCGTTTTGCTTTGTTTTCGATTTGTATTTAGTGCTGAAAATTGGAATGGAAACACTAACCATTGGCATTATAATATCTTTTCCGTTATCGCTAAAATTCATATTTGGTCGTTCTGAAACTGCGATATAATCCAATCCAAAACCAACCATTAGATTACTTTCTTTTTGATTTAATAATTCAGATTTTTCAACCGATTCGTAGAGTTTATTATATTTTAATAATTCAGGATGTAATGCTAAATTTTCTGAATTAATTAGTGAGTTTTCAGAAGGCATTGTTAATTCATTATCAATAGAAATTGTTCTGTTTTTTTCTCTATTTAACAACTTATTCAGTAACGTTTTTTCAGCTAAATAATCTTGCTCTAAAACTTGTTTGAGTTGTTCTAATTCATTTTGTCGCATCTGTAACCGCAAAACATCTACTGCGGATGCTTTTCCAACTTCAACCGATGTTAATGCTAAAGTTTCATAGGTTTTAAGTAAGTCGATATTTTCATCTAAAATAGTTTGTTTCTCTTTTAGCGCATATAAATTATAGTAGGATTGCGATATGGATGCTACCAATTTTCTTTTTGCAATAACAACATCTTCATAAACCGCATCTGCCAAAGAGTTTTTGTAGTTTTCTCTTGCGGTTATTGAACCAAAAGAAGGTAACATCTGTTGAGCAGAAACCTTAAACCGTTGCGCTCCTGTTCGTGTTTCAGGTTCGCTAAGAAAATAACCAACACCAATTTGGGTGTTAGGCAATGTATTTGCTTCGCTTACTTTTTCTTTTGCAACTTGATGCTTCAATTCAAACATTTGAATTTCAGGATTGTTTGCTAATCCTTCTTCAATTAGTGTTTCTAATTGCTGTGCATTTCCTTTTAGAACAAAGAAAAGAGAACAAAGAACAAAGACTGCTTTGAGTATGATTTGATATTTATAGTTTTTCATTGTCATATTTTTTTTTCTAATTTCTATTCTCTTTTTTCTCTATTCTATTTAAAGACAACTCTTGCTTCCAACTGTATAAAACAGGAACAACAAATAAGGTTATTAATGCGATTAGCATTCCGCCAAAACTTGGTATAGCCATAGGAATCATTATATCACTTCCTCGACCTGTTGCCGTTAATACAGGCAGTAATGCTAAAATGGTTGTGGCAGTTGTCATTAAACAAGGTCTGATTCGTTTTTCTCCTGCTTCTACAATAGATGCTCTAATACCTTTTTTACTTGTAGGTTTATTTCTGTCAAATGTTTGTGTTAGATACGTTGCCATAACAACACCATCATCCGTAGCAATTCCGAATAAAGCAATAAATCCAACCCAAACAGCAACACTTAAATTAATGGTATGCATCTGAAATAATTCTCGTAGGTTTTCGCCAAAGAAATTGATGTTTAAAAACCAATCTTGACCATACAGCCAAATCATTATAAAACCACCTGCAAATGCTACTGCAATGCCTGTAAATACCATAAATGAAGTTGCTACCGAACGAAATTGAAAGTATAGAATTAAAAAGATGATGAATAACGCCAAAGGCACTACAACCGATAATGTTTTTTCGGCTCTTAATTGATTTTCATACGTTCCTGTAAATTGGTAATTAATCCCTTTTGGAACAACAAGTTCACCTGAATCTATTTTTGATTGAATTAATGCTTGTGCATTTTCAACAACGCCTACTTCTGCATAGTCATTCAACTTATCAAACAGTACGTAGCCAATTAAAAAAGTGTCTTCACTTTTGATAACCTGTGCGCCTTGCTCATATCTAATTGTAACTAATTCGCCTAAAGGAACAGAACTGCCTTTTGCAACTGGCACATAAATGTTTTTTAAATCTGTTGGGTTGGCTCTTAATTCTCTTGGGTAACGAACACGAACACCATAACGTTCTCGACCTTCAACCGTTTGTGTGATTTCCATACCACCAACAGCCACCATTAAAACATCTTGAACATCTTGTATAGAAATGCCATAACGTGCAATTTTTTCTCTGTCAATGTCAATTAATAAATAAGGTTTACCTACAATTCTATCAGCATAAACGGCTTCGGTTTTAACACCTTCTACTTGCTTTAAAATAGTTTCTAATTGCAAACCAAAGGCTTCAATTTGTTTTAAATCTTGACCTTTAACCTTTATTCCCATTGGCGCACGCATTCCTGTTTGTAACATTACTAATCGTGTTTCAATAGGCTGTAATTTTGGTGCTGATGTAACGCCTGGCAATTTTGTTACACGTACAATTTCATTCCATATATCATTTGCAGATTTTATTTGTGGTCGCCAATTTCGGTAAAACTCTCCGTTGTTATCTTCTATAAGTTCTTTTACTGTTGTATCAGGCATTGTAACAGTCTCTTTAGAGTTATTTGGACTGTCTATGTATGCTCCACTTTTTAATTCAAACAAGCCATCGTTATTCGTTTTATAGCGTTGTCGCTCTCCATCTTCATTTAGCATAAATTCAGATTTATACTGAATTAAGTTTTCGTACATCGACAATGGCGCAGGGTCTAAAGACGATTCTACTCGACCTGCTTTACCAACTACGGTTTTAATTTCAGGAATAGTGGCCACAGCCATATCTAACTGCTGTAAAACTCGTTTATTTTCTTCAACTCCTGAATGTGGCATTGATGTTGGCATTAGTAGAAAAGAACCTTCGTTAAGTGAAGGCATAAATTCTTTACCTGTGTTTTTTAGTATTAAAAACCCACAAATAACTATCGCTGTTGGAATAGATAGGAATAGTATTTTATTTGCTAAAGCCCAATTTAAAATACGTGTGTAATATCTTCTGAATAACGTGAAAATGCCTAATAGTCCAAAACAAATAATAGATACAAAAATGAGATTCCGAAATATGCTTTTATCTACGCCTAAAGGGCGCCAATACTCTGCTAACAAAAATATAATTGCTAAAGCAGAAATTATAATATTAATATAGTTTGCTTGTTTTTCTGTAATCTTTTCTTGTATTTTTAAAATAGATGAAATTCCGAAAGCAATAAGAACAAACCCAAGCCAATATCCATAGATTATTGCTGTTATTCCTAATAGAATTAAAAGACTATTGATAATTAGTCTTGAAACTTTTTTTATACTTCTTTTTTTGAATAAAAAAGAAGCAAAAGGTGGAATTAAAAATAAGGCAACAATAATAGATGCCGTTAAAGCAAAAGTTTTTGTGAATGCTAAAGGTCTAAACAGTTTTCCTTCTGCACCAATCATTGTAAATACTGGAATAAAACTGATAATAGTTGTTAAAACTGCCGTTATTATTGCCCCTGAAACTTCGGTAGTTGCATTATAAACAACTTCATTTACAGGCAGTTTTTCTTTATTTTCTTCTAAATGTCTAATAATATTTTCGGAAAGAATAACACCAACATCTACCATAGTTCCAATGGCAATAGCAATTCCAGATAATGCTACAATATTAGCATCTACATTAAAGAGTTTCATTGCTATAAACACCATTAATACAGCAACAGGAAGTAAACCTGAAATAAGAATAGATGCACGGAGATTAAACATCATAAGAATGATGACTAAAATGGTAATTAGTATTTCTAAAGATAATGCTTCGTTGAGTGTACCTAAAGTTTCTTTAATGAGTTCTGACCTATCGTAAAAAGGTACTATAGTTAATTGCGACGTTCTGCCATCTTTCAATACTTTTGAAGGCAAACCTGCGCTTAATTCGTTTATTTTAGATTTTACGTTATTAATAACTTCTAATGGGTTTGCACCATATCTTGATACAACAACGCCACCAACAACTTCTGCGCCTTCTTTATCTAAAATTCCTCGTCTTGCTTTTGGCGCAAGGGTAACTTTAGCAATATCTTTTATCTTAATAGCTGTATAATCTTCGGAAGAAACAACAGCATTTTCTATGTCTGAAATAGATTTGATGTAGCCTAAACCTCTTACTAAGTACTCTGCTTGGTTTATCTCAATAGTTTGCGCGCCAATATCTTTGTTACTTTCCTTAACTGCTTTTACAATTTGATGTAAACCAATATTGTATTGTCGCATTAATTCAGGATTTACATCTACCTGATATTCTTGAACATATCCACCAATTGAAGCAACTTCTGAAACACCACTTGCAGAAGAAAGTGCATATTTAACGTAATAATCTTGTACACTTCGTATTTCGTGTAAATCCCAACCGCCAGTTACATTACCTTGTTGATCACGACCTTCAATCGTGTACCAAAATATTTGCCCTAATCCTGTGGCATCAGAACCTAATGATGGATTAACGGCATCAGGTAAAAGATTATTTGGTAGCGAATTTAGTTTTTCGAGTATTCGACTTCTACTCCAATAAAAATCAACATCTTCATCAAAAATGATATAGATACTTGAAAACCCAAACATAGAAGAACTACGAATCGTTTTAACTCCTGAAATCCCAAGTAATGATGTGGTTAAAGGATAAGTTATTTGGTCTTCTATATCTTGTGGCGAACGACCATCCCATTTAGTAAATACGATTTGCTGATTTTCACCAATATCAGGAATTGCATCTACCGCAACAGGGTTGCTTGGTAAAAAACCTGTTTCCCAATTAAAAGGTGCGTGTATAATACCCCATCCTATAAAAAGTGATAGTAATAGGACAGCAACGAGTTTGTTTTCTATTAAAAATTTGATGCTTTTATTTAGCATTGATTTATTATTTAAACAGTTAGACATTGATATTTATGAAAATACCGAATACAAGAAATTACCCTAATGAAATATATCCATAGGACAAAACAGTCTATTGTTTAAAATCAAATTAAATAAGTTTCGTCAAGTTTGAAGATTTCCCTGACGACCAAAGGTGGAATATAATCTCTGTAGGTGTTAACATCTTCTTCTACACCCCCAAAAAGGTTGATATAAGAGTAAATAAAAGAAGTGACAAATTGCTGTTGTTCAAAAGAGAGGGTGTAAAAAGATAGTTGTAATTCATCTTGACCATCAAAAATCATCTGCTTATCAGTACAGCAATTCTTCATTGTTATTGAACAACTTTTAGTTGAAGGTTTTTGCATTTCCATCCCACAGCCTTTTGCTTTATGAAAAATTGCAGTTTCTACTAAAGTATTTCCACAATAATGCATATCAAGGGTAAATGACATCGTAGTAAATAATACTACTATAGCCATTGTAAAAGACATAATTTTATGGAAAAATTTCTTCATATCACTTACAAATAAACAAAAAATTAATGACTTGTTTAAAAAAGCACACTTGAAGTGACAGAATCCATAAGGAATCACACAAAAATTTCTGATGATAAACTAAGAGACCTATCACGGTTTGTAAGCACTATGGTAAATAAAAGGGGTTTGCCTGATGAAAATGAAGTTCAAGCGTTCCTAAATTTAGGGTATACAGAGGGTAATATATTAGATGTCATTTTGGCTATCTCTGTAAAAACGATTAGTAATTACACCAACCATGTTTTCAAAACAGAATTAGATACTGTTTTTAAGGCAAGAGAATGGAGTGGATATAAGGTGTCGAGAAGTATATTCAATTTTTTCAGAAGTCTTGTTTAATAAAAAAACGGTTACACTATAATAGTATAACCGTTTTATTGTTTTAGTAGATAACTCTATTGAAATATCGAACATAAGTTTTACTGCAAGAGAATTGATTGACACTCATCATATAATGACTCTTGTCTCCCGCAATATAAATAGAGAGTCATTTATTTATTAAGGTGTGAACCGTCACAATATCCATTTGGATCTTGCGTATTTCCACATCCACACATTGGACGGTCTTGTTTTTTATAAATCATAATTTTTTGTTTTTTTAATATTGAATTGAGTGTAGTTAGTGAATTTTATTAAAATTCTAAATCAGCAACTAAATCAAATTCATCATAAATCGCTTTATCCTTCAATCCATCAAAGAAACTTGTAGAGCCATATCTTACATCAAATTTTGTTCTATCTATTTTTAAGGATGCATTTGCTTTGTTCCCATAAACTGAAAGATTGAATGAAATAGACTCAGTATTTCCTTTGATAGTAATATCTCCAGTGACTTTATATGAGTTTTTACCTGTTGGTTCAACCTTAGTAAAGTTCAGTGATGCAGAAGGAAATTTTGTAACTCCAAAGAAATCGTCAGATTTTAAATGACCCTCTAAATTCCCTTTATACTCACCTTCTAAATCGGTAACTATAATAGTTGACATATCTATTTCAAAGTTACCTCCAGTCAATATGTCTTTGTCAAAATTTAAATGTCCAGATTTAATTGAGATAATCCCTTCATGAGAACCAGTTACTTTATAACCTTTCCAAACAACTTTACTGCTTTCTAATTTAATTTCTTTTTTATCCCCATCTATTGTTGTGAAGGAAAATGTCATAAATGCTACAATTACTAAAGTAGCTAAGTTTTTAATTGATTTTTTCATTGTTTTGTTTTTTTGTTTGTGCAATATTAATACTTTTGTAAACATAAAGTAACTTGTTACCTTTTAGTAACTAACAAAAAGTGGTTACTATGAAGTAACTAAACTGTAATTATGAAAAATGAAAAATGTCCTGTTTTAAACTTTACTCAGCAGATTGGAGGCAAATGGAAACTACCTATAATAAACACAATACGAAATCATGGCACATTAAGGTTTGGTAAAATTCATCAAATGGTTGATGGGGTTTCAAGAAAAGTTCTTACTGATCAATTAAAAAGTCTTGAGAGTGCTGGCCTACTTACAAGAAAACAGTATGAAGAAATACCTCCAAGGGTGGAATATTCACTAACCGAAAAGTCAAAAGGGCTATGTGAAGTGTTTCACGCCATAGAGAAATGGTCTAATTTAGCAGATAAATAAAAACGGTTACACTTTATAAAAGTATAACCGTTTTATTGTTTTAGTAGATAACTCTATTGAAATATCGAACATCAGTTTTACTCCAAAAGATTTTTTAATCACATTAAAAGTGATTAATCTTATTTTGGAAGATGATTGTTGATCATGATTTAAACTTTTTTATTTCCAAGCAGAAAACATTTTTTCAACTTCTTTTGGAGTAGTTCCATAGGCTTGTTTTATTTGTGCAGACATAACATCTGGAAAAACATCTTCTTCACCTTGCTCTAATGCAATCACTACATTTTTAGCTAAATTTTCTGGTTTATCCAATTCAATACCTTCAAATCCTTTTGCCATATCCGTTTTAATAGGTCCAGGATAAATACCCGATACTAATACATTGCTGTCTTGCAATTCGCCTCTAAGACCCTGTATCATACTATGAACAGCTGCTTTAGAAGTACAATATCCATTCATCATGGGCATACTACCTAAACCAACTACAGAAGAAACAGTTGCTATTGTAGCATTAGGTTTATTTTCAATGTTTGGAAGGACAGCTTGAGTTAAACGAGCTACTCCCAGTACATTTACCTCCATATTTTGATTTATTGAATCTAACATGTTTTCTGATTTATAACCTCCATGCGCCAATACCCCTGCATTATTAATCAGCATTGTTGCATCAGAAGCTAACTTTGCAGCATTATCTACAGATGCTTGGTTAGTTACATCTAACTGTACCAGTTCTAAACGGTCTCCGTATTTTTCTTTAAGCTCTGTAAGGCTTTCAAGTTTTCTTGCTCCAGCATATACTTTTTTAATGCCTTTATTTAATAGTTCTTCAGTAATTGCTTTACCGATTCCACGATTTGCACCACTTACTAAAGCAATGCTGTCTTTGATTGAAATTTTTTTACTCATTTTTTTATAATTTTAAGTTTTATTTAAGTTGGCTGTTAAAACTTAATAAAAACCAACTCACTTTTATTTAGCAAGCAAATATACAATCTTACTTTTAATTTACAAGTAAGTTTTAAACTTAATTTTGTTTTACAAGCAAGTTCAGATGTTATTGTATCTTTACAAAATAATTCTCAATAATATGCAAAATCAATTCAGGTGTAGCTGTCCTTGTACTTCAGCCTTGGACATAGTTGGTGATAAATGGACTTTGGTTATTATCAAAGACATGATATTATTAAACAAGCGTACTTTTAAGGACTTTTCTGAGAGTGATGAGGCTATTGCTACAAACATATTATCTTCAAGACTGAAAATGCTATTGGAGTACGAGATTATCAGAAAAGAAAAACTCTCAGATAACAAACAAAAGAACATTTATATTTTAACTCAAAAAGGACTTAACCTGACTCCTGTAATTATTGATTTAATGATATGGAGTGATGGTAACCTAAGAGAGAATCATTCTACATTAGCATTAGTACCTACAGTGCAATTAGATTCTGTAAAAAATGATAAGGAGGGTTACATCAGTATGCTCATTGAAAATTACAAAAAGAAAAACTGGATACAACATAGTGCATAGATAACTAAGTAAGACTTGTGGTTTAACTCAGCAAGAATTATCTGTATTTAAGGAAGAGTATTAATACCATTGAAAATGGAGTGTATGTCCTATCAACAGTATTAGCTTTAAAAATTTCAAAGACTTTAAATTGTTCAGTTGAAGATTTGTTCACACTTCCTTAATTGAATAGCCCTCGTTAGTAATAAAAAAAACGGTTATACTTTATAAAAGTATAACCGTTTTATTGTTTTAGTAGCGGGAGTTGGATTCATTTCTCCACGTTGTTTCGAAATGGGCCATAGAGGAGAACAGCCCAAAGAAACTCCAATTGCTTTGCAATCTGATTTTTTATTTTGTTCTCAAGACGATGCAAGCATCACTTGACCCCAAAATAAAAACTCCTTGATTTCTCAAGGAGTTTCTTTGTAGCGGGAGTTGGACTCGAACCAACGACCTTCGGGTTATGAGCCCGACGAGCTGCCTACTGCAAACCGTTGAATACCATATAACTATCCTTTTATTTTTTAAAACTGACAGTAATAACTGACAGTATGAACTCTTTTAATGTAACAATTGGTCAAGACAAAAAACAAGTATTTATTAATGTTTATTACAATAACGTACGTTACAGATTTTGGAACGGTAAGGCTATTGAAATAAAATTAAAATGTATTGATAACCCTCCCCTACTCAAAGCTGCATTTGAATTAAAACTAAGAGAAGGTTGGAGACCTAAACCAAAGAAAAGAGAAGTTAAAGAAGTTCCTGTAACAGTTGTTAAAGCACTTAAACAGGGTGTTGATATGAAGATAAAGCAGGGATGTTCTGAACGCTTTATAAAGGATGCAAAACGAATTGTAACCTTATGGAAACGTTATGAAAGTGAACAACATTTAAAGAGCCTTACGCTTGATAAATTACAAGCATCACACATTAGAACCTTCCTTGTAAGACCTAATTGGAGTGCAAAGACACAACGAACAGTAAAATCTACTTTAAGTCCATTATTAGCTGAATTTAAACCTCATTTAGTTCAAAGTATAAAACTGAAGAAACCTACCTCAACACTTCACAAACCATTCGATAATATCAATGAAATCCTTAAAGATATTAAAGCATATAATAAACAGCTATATATATGCTGTCTAATGACCTACGGTTGCCTTTTAAGACCTCATCGTGAGATAAGAGAACTTACTTGGTCTGACTTTTCAGATGACCTTAAATACATTCATTTGTCTGGTAATAGAAATAAATCTGGAAGGAATAGAATTGTACCTGTACCAACTTATGTTAGAGATATTCTTGTAAAAGGAGAACCTCATCATAATATCTTTTCTGGAAGACAGCAACCTTTAAATCAAGACTATTTTAAGACACTTTGGAGTCGATTCAAGAGGGTTTCTAAAATGCTTGAACAAGACCAAACACTCTACTCATTTAGACACTCAGGAGCTATAGAAATCTTTAAAAGAACAGGCTCTATAACCAAGCTACAGAAAGCTATGGGGCATTCGTCAATTAATGTAAGTCTAACCTATTTACGTGGTTTAGAAATAGCTGAGTTGAAAGAAGAAGATATGCCTATGGTTTAGTTACAGTCAGAATTTAATCTAAATAAGCTATATTCTGGCGTTTCAAAAATAGCTTCCCCACCATCACACTCAAATATAATTGGAGTAACTAATTCATTACCAAAATTCAAATCAACCGTTAGGATATCATTTTCAAATGTATAAGTATTAGTTTCTGGTATGTGATTCCCATCTCCCGCCTCATATGAATTAAATAATTCTTGAAGTTGTTCAGGAGGAGTAACACCGTCCCAGTAATAGGTGTAACGTATCCCATCTTCATAAATGAACATACCATCATTTATTGTTAAAGAGGACCAAATCCATTTACCTTCTATTGAATAATATGGTGCTGGCAAATTTTCACTGTCATCGTCACATCCCATAACAAAAAGAGCAAAGAATAATGGTAATAATAATTTTTTCATAATGTTTAGCTTTTTCATATTCAAATATAAGAAATGTAAGTTTAACCTACTTACGTGGATTAGAAATAGCTGAATTGAAGGAGGAGGATATGCCTATGGTTTAGTCTTTATTTTTCGAATAAACTTGGGAGGCAAGTAAAATCAATAAAAGAAATAAAATTGAATTTATATAATCGGGGTAGTTTGTTTCTTTCCAAAAGTTTGTGAAAAATGAGATTAAAATATTAGCTATTAGAAGAATTACAGTAATATTTAATAGAAGTTTATATTTATTATTCATAATCCAAATATATGAAAATGTTAGTTTAACCTACTTAAGAGGTTTAGAGATAGCTGAATTGAAGGAGGAAGATATGCCTATGGTTTAGTTAAGAATAGTAAGAA
>OJFP01001414.1_pt1 | contig 11727 bp, 12 predicted proteins | sample 1594141 | NCBI WGS metagenome assembly OJFP01 (sample SAMN05416843, study PRJEB24817) | seawater metagenome | isolation source: Sea water | place: Canada:Atlantic | collected 2013-07
TCTACACTATCCTCTTCGTCGGCAGCGTCAGATGTGTATAAGAGACAGCAGTAAGGGAGCCTTGCGATGCGCTTCGGTATGCGCTCGCGTGGCTCTGAGCTTGGACAGGACGGTGGTGCGATCCGCAGAAGCGGCAAATGCTTCGCGCATGTCGGCGTCGGTGGCCATGGACTGAGGCAGCACGACGATGTCGAGCTCGACTGATCCGGTGCTCGATTCGTGGTGAAATAGCGCAACGTCCTCGGCGATTTGCTCCGCGATCTTTAAATCTGGGCACAGGATAAGATTCACCGGTGCATTCGCCGACTGGATCAACTCTGTCACGACAACCCCGCGAGCGGGTGGGCATACGCCGATTATTTGGCGAGTGGCAGCAGAAATTGAAGGCATGGCGCGGCTATCTCGGTGAGCGATTGAAAGGGGAGAGTCTCAAAAACCTAGGTCAGCAAGAGATCAGGCGAGTCCAGCGCATCACGCGCGGCTTCTTCTTCGGCCGCTTTTTTAGAGGAGCCGCGACCGGTGCCAATCAGACGGTCTTGCAGGAAAACTTGGGCTTCGTATTCCCGCGCGTGATCATCGCCGGCAATGTGTTGAACAGCGTAACGAAGGGCTTCGTTTCCGAGGCCGGGTTGGACCTTTTCCTGGAGGCGCCCTTTGGGGTTCTCCTCCGGGATGACTTCATCAAGGCGCTTGGGCAGATCGCCGAAGAGATGGAGAATGACAGATTTGGCCTTTTCGAAATCACTGTCCGAAATGATAGCGCCAAGGAGGGCTTCAAAAGCGTCTTCGAGCGCGGAACTCTTTTCCCGACCTCCCGTGTCTTGTTCGGATTGAGAGAGTTTGAGTGCGTCACCTAACTCGATTTCTTTGGCGATCTTGGCGAGGTAGGTTCCGTTGGAAAGCGCGGCGCGGCGTTTACTGAGATCTCCTTCGCGACCTTGAGGGTATAACTCGAAGAGGTGTTCGGTCAGCGCGAGTTGAAGCACGGCGTCTCCCAGAAACTCAAGCCGTTGATTGCTATCCAGACCGTCAGGATGGTCTTGCAGCCAAGACGGGTGCGTTAGGGCAAGGTCAAGCAGGGTGGGATCGCGAAAACGATACGAGATTCTGGTTTGCAGTTGTTCGACGGGACTGTCCATGGGTTAGGAGGAAGCACTGGAGTAGCGACGAATGCCACGGCGAAAGACAGAGATTCCGAGGGTCAGCCAGGTCAGGGTTGAGCCCAGTATCCACGCGGTATCGGGTAGCGAAAATCCGGAGATTAAGGCCCGCGCCGGAGCGTTGCTGATGACGACGGTCGGAAGAATCCAAACAAAAATCACGTTGGCCACACCGCTAAAGGCTTGTTTGGGCAGGCGGGAGAACTCGTAAAGGGTGAAGTATCCGCCTTCGACGCCCTTGGTGCCGATTGTCCAGAAACTCACCGAGGCAAGTAGGAGCACGATGGCATAGCTACTGACCAGACCGCATCCTACGAACACCACGTAAATGGAGAGGTCTGCGAGTGACGGGGAAAGCTCCAGTTTCGAAGCGGAAAATAGCACGATGGCCAATGCGACCGAGACGTTCAGGAGACTGTCCAAATCTATCTTACGGGTGGAAACCATGAACAAGGGGTTGCCGGGTTGGGCGAGGAAGAAGTCGAAGTTTCCCGTGCGAATATTGCGGCCCATCTCGAATAGATTGCTCCAAAAGAATCCCATGAGCAGCCGTTGGATGAGCATGGAGGTGCCCACCAACAGCAGCATTTCGTATTGGCTCCAACCGGCGATAGAATCGGTGTGCTGATAAATCACCGCAATCGCCGCCACATTTACGCCCATCCAAAAGAATTCCACCAGCGACCACATGATGAAATCGCCGCGAAACATCATCGAACGCACGAGTGAGTAGCGGATCGAGGCGAGCCAGATTTTAAGATATTGCAGCACGAGAAATTGAGAAAAACCGAGATCGAGAACTATCCACCCACCGCGGTGTGTTCGCGTAAACCGCGACGCCATAGGAGTTGGGCGATGCCCAGAAGCGCGACGACCCAGAAGGCCTGAATGACCAGTCCCTGTTGGGCGGAAGCGTAATCAATGCGGCCGGTGAATATTGCCGCCGGAAAATACATCTGATAGTAATAGGGCAGGAACTGGGAGATGCGATAGATGGTCGCGGGGAGCAAATCCAAGGGGAAGATTTGTCCGCCCAGGAGCGTTTCGATCGTCATCGAAAGAATGACGAACGATTGAATTTCCAGGAACCAGAACGTGAGCATCCCGAAAATGTAAGCGATGGTGAATTGGATGAGGGCCGACATGAAAGCGGCGGGAAGGCCGAGGACCAGTCGCCAGACCTCATCGGGGAAAGTAATAAATTCCCCAATCAGCGGGAGGGCCAAAAGGAGGGGGATGAGCGCCAGCAATCCGGAGACCAGTCGAGCGGCAACAAAGATGGTGAATCGATAGACAAAATAATTGATCGGCTTGGTCAGGAATTGGTTAATCAAACCACTGCGGATCTCTTCGCTGATTTCGTAGTCCTCGCTGAACGCCCCGATGAAAAACTGGAGAACCAGCAGAGTGACGAAGTAGGTGAGGGTCTGTTCGAGGCTAAATCCCCCGATCGTGGTTTCGCCCTGGTAGGCGGCTCTCCATAATATGAATACAAACGCGAGGTGGATCAGCGAGAACGCTGCGCGCATGGCGAAATTCCACCGATAGACAATGTTGCTCTGCAGCCCCACGTTGAAGACGTGGCGGTATTTGGCGATGAGCAGACGCATTGGCAGTGAGCCCGAGTTAGGAATCAGCCAAACCGAATCGGGCGATGATCTCGTCACCCAACTCGCGATAGGCTATCGCACCGGATGAACTATTGTCGTAATCGAAGATCGTTTTGCCGAAACTGGGTGCCTCACTGAGACGAACGGAACGAGGAATCAACGTTTTGAAAATCTTGTCTGGAAGATGGGAGCGCACTTCGTCCACCACTTGTTTGGCGAGGTTGGTCCGACCGTCATACATGGTCATGACGATGCCGCCGAGGTTGAGGTCGTTGTTCAGGCCAGCGTCGCGGATGCGGTCGACGTTGCGTAAGATTTGGCCCAGACCCTCGAGCGCCATGTATTCGGACTGAAGCGCGATTAGAAGTTGGTCGGCGGCGGCCAGACTGTTCATCGAGAGCATCCCCATAGAGGGCGGGCAATCGATGATGATGGCGCGGTAGCCGTTGCTCGCTTTCAGCGGAGCGAGAATAGTGGACAGGCGCGTCAGGTAGTTCTCGGTCTGCGCCAGCTCTACTTCGGCGGCCGCCAGATCTTCCTCACTGGGGATGAGGGCCAGATGTTCGTAGGCGGTCGGCACGATCATCTCGAACACGCTACCCTCACCATTCAAGGGACCGTAGAGACTGCGGCCTTCCTGCTTCTCGACTCCGACCGCGCTCGTGGCGTTGGCCTGCGGATCCAAGTCGATCAGAAGGGTGTGGATTTTCCGAGCGGCGAGGGCGGCTGCAAGATTTACAGCGGTGGTCGTTTTGCCGACGCCGCCCTTTTGATTGGCAATAGTGAAAATAGTAGTGGGCATCGAATTGAGTTAATCAGAGGAAACCAGCCTTGATCCAAAATACACCAAAAAGTGCAGTGTTTAGGCTCAAGTTGGTTAACGGATGACGAAAGTGGATTTGAAATAGGCTGCGTTTACGGTGGGGAGGGGAGGGGAGACTGTCCACGGTGCCTCTTCGGTTTTAATGAAGAACTTTCCCGCTAGGATCACCCGGTAATAACGTCTGCCTTCCTAAATGATTCGAAAAGTGCTCCCCCTCTTGTGCCTTTTGCTCGTTTGGATTCAGCCAGCCAGAGGCGAGGACTTCGCTCACCCTGGAGCCCTGAACTCCCGCGCGGTTTGCTGTTCGTGGTGATCCTGCGTGGTGGTTTACGTTGTCAAACCCGGGCGTTAGTTCACCGTTTTCCTCAACTTCGTGATTCGGAATTTGCCGGAATCCATCAGCGCTGACCAATTTATAACTGGAATCCTGTTATACACCTGCACCCCTACCTCAACCCCCACGCTCTATCAGCCCGCTAAAAACCAATTTCCGATCAGTAAGGGATCTCCCTTTCTTCGCCTTACGATTCATCTCATTTTGCATCGTTGCTAGCTTCTCATTGGCCGCGGATCGCCCGCATATCATAGTGCTCTTGGCGGATGATCTGGGGTGGGGAGATGTGAGTTACCACGGAGAGGGAGAAATCGCGACGCCTCATATCGATCGCCTGGCGGCTCGCGGCGCGCAGCTGGACCAATTCTACTCTCAGCCGGTTTGTTCTCCTACTCGAGCTGCCCTAATGACCGGGCGTTATCCGATACGTTATGGTATGCAGTGCGGCGTGGTGAAGCCCTGGGCTAGTCATGGTTTGTCTTTGGATGAACAGACCTTGGCCGACGGATTAAAAGCGGTGGGATACACGACGGCGGTGGCCGGGAAATGGCACTTGGGGCATGTTACGGCCGACTACCTTCCGTTGCAGCGCGGTTTCGATCTGCAGTATGGGCATTACAACGGAGCTTTGGATTACTTTACCCATGATCGGGATGGGGGACACGATTGGCATCGAAACGATCAGCCCGTTTACGAGGAAGGATACACCACGGATTTGGTTGGCCACGAAGCGGCAAAGATTATCGAGGCGCACGATCCGGAAAAGCCGCTGTTTCTTTATGTGCCCTTCAATGCACCTCACACGCCCCTACAGGCGACTGAAGCTCATCTCGAACGGAACGCGCACATCAAAGACAAAAACCGCCGCACTTTCGCGGCGATGGTTACGAATATGGATGACGCGATTGGCACGATTGTTGGAGCGGCAGATAAACACCTCTCGCGGGAAAATACCTTGATCGTTTTCTTTTCGGATAACGGAGGGATCGTTCGATTCGGTTCCAACGGGAAACTTCGGGACGGCAAAGGCACGCTTTACGAAGGTGGCGTTCGGGTGCCGGCAATCATGACTTGGGAGGGAACGGTCAAGGCCGGCGATGTGGTCGAGGCGCCGCTACACGTCGTTGATCTTTATCCCACCTTACTCGGGCTTGCGGGAAGTTCTCCCACCCAAGCACTGCCGCTCGATGGGAGGGATGCTTGGCCGACGATCAGCCAAGGGAAACAAAGCCCGCACGAATTTATTCTGTATAATCTAACCCCCTTTCATGGGGCCATTCGGATGGGGGATTGGAAACTGGTGCACAATGGTCAGGCGGGAGCGAATGCCTCCACCGCGACCGGTGAGGAAAGTTGGGAGCTATTCGATTTGAGCGTCGATCCCTATGAAAAGGATGACCTCAGCCTCAAACAACCTGAGGTGTTTCGGAAACTAAAAACAAAACTTACCGAATTATCCGGAGAAGCCGTTGCTCCGCATATTGCGCCAAGCTCCATTCCTAAGAAATTTGTCCCCCCGGTAATTTGGGGATGTTTCAGTTAGGCCTGTCTCAAGCGATCGCCTAGTATCTCGGCGTTGAGATGAATTGCATTTTGGACTAAGGAAGAGACCAAAGAATCGAATCCCCATGAAGCGTATATTAATTTCACTTACCCTTCTATTGTCGGGCGCCCTCTTCAGTCAGAGCGCCCCTCCCAATGTGCTATTTATTGCGATCGACGATCTGAACGACTGGGTGGGGTGCTTAGACAGTCATCCGCAGGTGAAGACTCCTCATATCGATGCCTTGGCGGAACGAGGGACCCTGTTCACGAACGCCCATTGCCAGGCTCCTCTCTGCAATCCCTCCCGGACGAGTGTGATGACGGGACTGCGCCCATCTACGACGGGTGTGTATGGCTTGGCCCCGTGGTTTCGGAAGGTAGATGAATGGAAGGATCTCGTAACCTTGCCGCAGCATTTTTCGAACGCGGGCTATCAAACTTATACGGTGGGAAAAATCTATCACGGGAGAGACTGGAACAGCCCGAAATTATCGGAATTCGATGTGGTGGCGAAGACGTCGGTCGGACTGATGCCAAAAACGAAGAGAGTGGCGACTCCTCGGGGTGGGCGCGGGATGGATTGGGCGGTTTACCCCTATGAGGAATCAGACCACAAAGACTGGAAGACCGCGAGTTGGGCGGTTGAGCAGCTGGATGCGAAACCGAAGGATCCGTTTTTTATGGCGGTGGGCTTCGCGCTGCCTCACGTGCCATTGTTAGCTACGCAGAAGTGGTTTGATATGTATCCAGAAGATGAAGTCGTTCTACCGCGAATGCTCTTGGATGATCGCTCGGACACCCCTCGTTTTAGTTGGTATCTTCACTGGAAGTTGCCGGAGCCGCGGCAGAAATTTCTGCTCGAGGAGGGAGAGCAGATTAAGATCGTGCAGGCTTACCTCGCCAGCGTGAGTTTTATCGATAGCCAAGTGGGCCGCGTGTTGGAGGCCTTGGAGAGAAATGAATTGGCGGATGATACGATCGTCGTTCTTTGGTCCGACCACGGTTATCATTTAGGTGAAAAGCAAATCACCGGAAAGAATACCCTCTGGGATCGGTCTGCTCGCGTGCCCTTGATATTTTCGGGACCTGGGGTAAAGGCTGGCCAACGTTCGGGTCGTCCGGCGGAGCTCTTGGACATGTATCCCACCCTAAGCGAATTGTGCGGCCTGGAGGTTCCCGATCACTTGGAGGGTCTCAGTTTGGCACCTCAATTGAAGCATGCGCAGGCTCCCCGAACGCGTCCTGCGATCACGACGCACAATCATGACAATCATGGCGTCCGAAGCGAACAGTGGCGCTACATTCGATACGCAGATGGGACGGAGGAGCTCTACGACATGGTCGAGGATCCTAATGAATTCACCAACGTGGCGAGCGACTCGCGTTACGCCGCCGAAAAACGGGCTCTCAGAAAGCAGCTTCCCAAGATCAATCGAAAGCCCGCGCCAGGCAGCGCCAAACGCATCCTCACCTATGAAGCAGGTGTTGCCAATTGGGAAGGCGAGGACATCGGCCCCCATGATGTAATTCCGGATTGAAGGAATGTATGGCAGGGTCCTGTTTCTAAACAAGGAGGCTGGATCAATGATGGTTGGACTGCGTCGAAGAATATCGCAGCCTCAAATCCTGAACTCGTTGCTCGGATAGCTGCTGAACTGCACTAGAATCAAGATTTCCATGGACCCATCTCAAAACTCCGTTCGCGTCATTGATGCTAGCCTTTACTTCCTTCCGGTGGAAATGAGGGTGCCACTCAAATTCGGCAGCCAAGTTCTCTCTAAGGTGATTTGCGCCCGCGCCTGCGTGAAAATCGAGGGTTCGGATGGTCGCATTGCGACAGGATGGGGCGAAACGCCTCTTAACGTGGGCTGGGTTTGGCCGGCTGCGATTGATTACGACGAACGCGCCACCGCGTTGGAAGATTTTACCAGTGAACTGACGCGGGCGTTAAAGTCGTTCGATGTTTCGGGTCATGCGTTGGAGATTGGTCACGCGTTTATCGAGACGAGGTTGAATGAGCTACAAGCGAGTTTTAATACCGAGCGATCAGGAGATCACGCATTGCCGCATTTGGCTGCGCTGGTTTGTTTTTCCACGCTGGATATTGCGCTGCATGATGCCTTTGGGAACCTTCATGATCGACCTGTTTACGAAACCTACACCTCAGAGTTTCTGAACCAGGATCTGTCGCATTTTCTGGAACCGAGCGAAGTCTTCGAGGGGAAATACCCCGCTGATTTTTTAGCGACTCCGACCGAGCAGTTGCCGGTTTGGCATTTGGTAGGCGGCTTGGATCCCATTGCGGAAGCGGAACTGACGGGGGCTGAACCAGATGATGGATACCCCGTGCTACTGAGGGATTGGATCAAACGGGATGGCTTGAATTGTCTCAAAATCAAATTGAGAGGCGACAATGCGAGCTGGGACTATGAGCGCTTGGTCGCCATTGGTGAAATTGCGCTCGAGATGGATGTCGAATGGCTCACCACCGACTTCAATTGCGCGGTGACTAAAGTGGCCTACGTCAACAAGATCTTGGATCGATTGAAGGACGAGCATGCGCGCATTTACCAGTCCATCCTCTATGTCGAGCAACCCTTTCCCTACGACATCGAGGCCAATCAGATCGACGTCCATGGTGTTAGTGCCCGCAAGCCGCTCTTCATGGACGAAAGCGCTCACGATTGGAAACTGGTGCGTTTGGGACGTGAGCTCGGTTGGACGGGCGTTGCCCTCAAGACGTGCAAAACGCAAAGCGGCGCCTTGCTGAGTCTTTGTTGGGCCAAGGCCCATGGCATGACCTTGATGGTGCAGGATCTAACGAACCCGATGCTGGCGCAACTGCCTCACGTGCAATTGGCGGCCCATGCGGGCACGATCATGGGAGTCGAATGCAATGGCATGCAGTTCTACCCTGATGCCTCACTGCCGGAGCAAGCGGTGCACCCACAAATTTACCAACGAAGGGAAGGCATCTTGGATCTCACTACAATAAAGGGCAGCGGTTTCGGTTATCGGTTAGACGAGATCGTCCGCGATCTGCCGAAGGCGACCGTTAGCTTCGAAAATTAGGCCAATGAAATTGATGCTATAGCATCGCGTATCTTTTCTGCGGTGACGTCATCGATCAGTAGCGACGCGATCAATACGGCGGTTGTTTTAACCGCGACACCCACTTGGTTGACTTTTCTCCGCCCGATTTCGAATTGAAGTTGGTCACGAGCCGTGGCCTTGCGGACGGATCGGGCTCAGGCGTTCGTGACCGCGGGGGGAGTCGATGATGCGTTGGTCGTGCCGTCGGCGAGGGTCAATTTTATGCCGAGTTTACGGATTTTTTTGATCAACTTGGGATCCGCCGCAGAGTCGGTGACGATCTCCGTAATCTCGGTCGGATCGGCAAAGAAATACTCCGAGCGTTCATTAAGTTTGCTGGAGTCGACCAACAGCACGACATTTTCGGCAAACTGGACGAGTCGCGTTTTGAAGGTCGCCTGTTCCTCGAATCCTTCGCTCGCTCCTCGGATCGGATCGTAACCGACGCAGGAGATAAAAGCGGTGTGGATGTTATGGCGTCGCAGTCCATCGATGGTTTCTCCCCCTACAAAGGTGTGGGTTTTGGGATGATAGCGTCCGCCAACCGAGATGAGCTCCACTTCCTGCATACGGGTTACGTGCTCCATGACCGCGAAGGAATTGGTCACGACGCGGTAAGGCAGGTCGGGAAGGGTGCTGACGAGAGCGAAGGCGGTGGTGCTGCTGTCAAAAGCGTAGGTGTGACCGGGTTCAATGAGACTCCGAGCCGTGTCCGCGATCCGGGTTTTACTACCGACGTTCAGGTTTTGGCGCTCGTTGAACGACTGGAGGCGAGGGCGGCCCGTCAGGCTGCTGGCACCCCCATGGATCCGTTTCAGGGGATGGACCTCGGCCAGAGATTGGAGGTCTCGCCGGATGGTTTCGTCTGTCACGCCAAAATTCTGGGCCAGCTCAATCGTGCGCACGGTTCCTCGGTCTTGGAGGAGAGACAGGATGATCTGTTGTCGTTGGGGGGCTAGCATGAGGTGAGGATAAAATTGGGAAAATCTGTGAAAACTCAATATATATGTTGACTAAATGTGGGAAATATTGGGTTTATTATCTCAATTCCAACAAAAACCCAACAGTGGTTTAATGAATTCTACCCTCAATAGAGCCCAAATAGAGCAACTCGTCCGAACCAGTCTCAGTCGTCAGACCGAGGCCGTTTCACCCATCGCCAAGGTGGGACCCAACCCATTGGTGGTGAATTCGAGCGCCCGTCATTGCCACCTGTCGCAAGAGGCGGTGGAGATCCTTTTCGGTAAGGGGCATGAGTTGAAGCCGATGAAGATGCTCTACCAGAAGGACCAATATGCGGCGCAAGAATCCGTCACATTGATCGGACCTCGGAGTCGGGTGATCTCCAATCTGCGTATTCTCGGTCCTTGCCGGGACTTCAACCAGGTCGAGCTCTCCTACACCGATTCGATTTCACTCGGTTTCAAAGTTCCAGTCACGAACTCCGGCAACATTGCGGGCACGCCCGGTTGTATGCTCATGGGGCCGGCCGGTTTTCTCGAAATGGAAGAGGGGGCGATTCGCGCTGCTCCCCACGTGCATATGGCGCCGGCCGACGCGGCGTTTTATGGAGTGGAAAACAAGAGTTACATGAAGCTCCGCGTAGGCGGTGACCTCGGCGTGACTTTTGACCGAATTTTTGTGCGCGTGGACCCCTCTTTCAAACTCGAGGTGCACATTGATACCGACGAAGCCAACGCCTGTGGGCTCGGCCCGGACGTGAAGTGTGAACTCATCAAGTAGCCTTTCCCGGAAACGGAATTTCCCAAAAACCAAACGTTAGAAACCTTAACCCAATAAAGTAATGAGTGAATCAATCGGATTGATCGAAACCAAGGGCCTCACCGGCTCAATCGAAGCGAGCGACGCAATGGCTAAGGCCGCGTCCGTGACGCTCGTAAAGCAAATCTCCATCGGCGGCGGCTTTCTTACCGTGATCGTCAAAGGAGACGTGGGTAGCGTGAAGGCCGCGGTGGAAGCCGGGGCGGAAGCTGCCAATCGGGTGGGGGAGCTGGTCTCCTCCAATGTAATCGCACGTCCTCACGACGATCTGCTCAAAAACTTCGGCGCTTAACCCTCAACTAAGGACCAATCAATATGTCAAAACAAGCAATTGGAATGATCGAAACCAAGGGGCTCATCAGCCTCATTGAAGCCTCCGACGCCGCTCTCAAATCGGCCGACGTCAAAATGAACGGCTGGGAGAAAATCGGTTCGGGTCTCGTAACGGGATTCTTCAGCGGTGATGTCGCCGCCGTTAAAGCTGCAGTTGAAGCCGGCGCCGAAGCTGCCTCCCAAGTGGGTGAAGTGGTCTCGGTGCAAGTGATCCCTCGTCCCCACAACGATCTGAGCAAGCTCGGTAGCTGGATCGGATAGTCGTTCCTAGTATTCTGAATCCGATCGGATGAACGTTCTCGTCGCCAACCTTGGTTCCACCTCCTTCAAGTATCGTTTGTTCGATATGTCGGAGGCGGGGGCGTCGATGCTCACCAGTGGTGGGTTCGAGCGCGTGTCCGATTATACCGCCTGCATCGAAAAGATGTTGGAGGATTTGGTGGCGGAGGGTCATCTCGGTTCGGCGGACGAACTCGATGCTGTCGGGTTCAAAACCGTTCTCGGTAAGGACCTCACTGGCTGTGTGGATGCCGATGACCGTGTCCTCGATGCCCTGGAAGGTTTCAAGGAAGTCGCTCCTGCGCACAACCCGGCCTACGCTGAGGGGATTCGTTGTTTTCAACAGCGGTGCCCCGGAGTCCGTCGCGTGGCGCTCTTCGAAACGGCCTTTTACCAATGGGTGGAGGCAGCGGCCGCAAATTATGCCATCCCGTCGGCCTGGCGTGATTTGGGTATTCGCCGTTATGGTTTCCACGGAGCCAGCCACAAATTCATCGCCGAACGGACCGCAGAATTGATGGAACGTGAGGATGTCGCTGAACGCGTGCGTCAGCTCTACGTGCAGGGACCAGGTGAATTTAACGGTGCCCCGCTTCGCGTAATTTCCTGTCACCTCGGTGGCAGCAGTTCGGTGACGGGCATTCACAACGGACTCGCGATAGGCACGAGTATGGGCTTCAGCCCGCAAAGTGGCCTGCCCCAAAACAACCGCGTGGGTGACCTCGATGCGATGGCCATTCCCTACGCCTGCAAAATGCTGGGGATCAC
>OJFP01001415.1_pt1 | contig 11720 bp, 9 predicted proteins | sample 1594141 | NCBI WGS metagenome assembly OJFP01 (sample SAMN05416843, study PRJEB24817) | seawater metagenome | isolation source: Sea water | place: Canada:Atlantic | collected 2013-07
AACTTAACTATAGTGGTTAAATTTTAAACGCGACAGGTAGTCTGACAGAGAGGGAAACCATGGAATTGTAAAGGTATATTTACCGAGTCTCTAATGGCACTGATGCAGTTTTTTTATATCTATATTTTGAGTGAAGGTGATTGTGGTGTTTAAGTTGATTTATGCGTAGTACGCGGGAGTGTAAGTTTTTCTACGCTATATAAATAGATCCTTTGGGGCTGTTTTTACAGCTCATTTTTTGGGGGGCCTGTGCCCCCCGCTTTTTTTTAATTCACATAACCTTTGTCTTGAATAATCTTATATTTGAGTCATTATCTGCTTTAATCAAGCAGGACAAGGTGATCTATACCAGCGCTGGCGGTAGATAACAGCATGCATTAGGTTCCATTGAAAATCGGTTGACGCTTTTCTAGTAAAGCATTTACAGCCTCAACGTGATCATCTGTTTGATGGCAGCTGGCCTGATAACTAGCTGATAACTCCAATAATGAATCAAGTCGAGAATGCATCCCTTCACGCAATAGCTGCTTGGACATACGTAATTGTTTTGGTGGGTTTTTGGCAATACGTTGTGCTAGCGCGTTGGCTTCTGGCATTAGTTGATCAGCACTTACAACTTTGGACACAAGACCCCAGGCTAATGCTGTGTCGGCATCTATGGGTTCACCCGTAAAGGCCATTTCGGCAGCACGTGATAGACCTATCTGACGTGGTAATAACCATGCACCGCCATCGCCTGGAATAATACCAACCTTGACAAAGTTCTCGGCAAAAACGGCACTTTTAGCTGCAATGCGGATATCACACATTAATGTCAAATCGCACCCCGCACCATAGGCTGGACCGTTAACGGCAGCTATTACAGGTACTTCCAGAGCCCATAGAGCTTTTGGAATTCGCTGAATTCCTTGTTTGTAGTTTTCTGCAATGGTTGTGGCATCGCCACTAAAAGTTCCAACTCTATCTTGCATATGTTTTAAGTTTCCGCCGGAAGAAAATCCCTTTCCAGCTCCAGTTAAAATGACGCATCTAACAGATAAATCGGCCTTTATTCGTGCTATCGCCGCTACAAATAACTCTACAAAGTCGATATCGGTTATAGGGTTTCGTAGATCTGGTTGATTAAGTGTTAAGGTAACTATATGTCCCTCTTGTTTGTATAATAATTTTTCGCTCATTTTGTTTTCCTTAAATAATTATTAAGAATATCTATAACACTTTATTTCTATAAGTATTATTGAGTTAGTTTTTAGCAAGTGCTTCTCAGGTATTGCTTATGACTTGTTACTTGGGTTTACCGGTGACTCTGATAAAAGCTCATAAGGTGTGGATTTTTATTGAGGGCTATGTCGTTACTCCCACCATGTTAAGAGGCTTACTTGATCAACGGTTAGACAGAAGTTTCTTCCTCTGAACTACGACAGCAATGGCGGTTTTATTACGACTGAAAATACATCACTAATCGTACGATATCATCTTTTTCTGTGTCAAATGGAACAATATAAAATTAATAATTTAGGGGTTTAATAATTAAAATAAGCCACTCAAAATAAATTGAGTGGCTTCAAGTTAAGTAAATAACCTTTATGAAGGCTTTATCGTACTTTAAATTGGCGTTTAACCTGCTAGTTTTCTGTTATTCATTCTGCGAAAAATAAGCATTTGACACTTTAGAGTTAGGGGGTTTACTTAATCTATCACTAATAAACCAACCTGCTTTTAATAACTTTTCGAAATCTATGCCTGTTGTTATATTTAAGCCATTTAACATATAAAGCACATCTTCTGTAGCAACATTACCCGAGGCACCTTTTGCATAAGGGCAACCACCTAAACCAGCAACAGCACTGTCAACGACACTAACACCCAACTGTAAGGCTGCATAAATATTTGTTAATGCTTGGCCGTAGGTATCATGAAAGTGAACGGCTAACTTTTCTAATGGTACGCGAGCACTGACTGCTTGTATCATCTTAGTTACACTAGCGGGGTTACCGACCCCTACGGTGTCTCCTAATGAAATTTCATAACAGCCCATGGCATAAAGTTTTTTAGCTACTATCGCTACTTGCTCTGCGTTTATATCTCCTTCATAGGGGCAACCTACTGTACAAGAAACATAACCACGTACTTTGATATTCGCTTGTTTAGCCGCAGCCATAATAGGAACGAAACGCTCTAGGCTTTCATCAATTGAGCAATTAATATTTTTCTGGCTGAAACTCTCAGACGCTGCGCCAAAAATAGCCACTTCATCAGCGTTTGCAGCTAATGCCGCCTCAAAACCTTTCATGTTAGGTGTTAATGCCGCATACGTTACCTCTTTTTTACGGTCAATTTTTTCGAATACCTCGGTTGATGTCGCCATTTGAGGCACCCATTTAGGCGAGACAAAACTGCCACTTTCGATATAACTAACACCGGCTTCTGCCAGCTTTTCTATCAATTGAATTTTGTCGCGAGCACTAATAGATATCATTTCATTTTGTAAACCATCTCGAGGGCCTACTTCAACAATTTTTACGTGTTGTGGTAATCTGTTTGATAACATTATGACTCCGACTCTTCTTGTGCGGTGAAAGCTAATAATTCAGCGCCACCATCAACCATGTCACCTTCTTTAAAGTAAACTTCATCAATAATACCGTTACTTGGTGCCTTGATAGTGTGCTCCATTTTCATGGCTTCCATAATGACTAACGGTTGATCTTTACTAACTTGTTCACCTGCTTTTACCAACACACTAACCATAGTGCCGTTCATTGGAGCGGATAAGCCGCCATGGTCATCTTCTTTTTCATTTTGTCCACAATCCGGCAGTATATGAGTGAAATTAAACACGCCATTAGCTCGGTATAGACTGATGGTGTTTTCAAAATGATTAAAGGTTGTTTGACTACGGTGTCCATTAATAGTGGCAACAATGGTGTCATCATTAAGTGATGTAGATAAAATTTCACCTTGGCAGTCAAATTGTTCACCATTAACAGTAATTGCGTAATAGGCATCGCTTCCTTTACGTTTGTGTTCAACGGTTACAGTGTATTCAACATCGTTGTGAGCTAAAACTAAGGTATGTAAATTGGCTTCATTTGAACGCCATGCATCCGTAATAAACCACGGTGAGTTTGGATCATTACTCTTTTGTATTTGTTGTTTTGCCTTATTCTCTTTAGACAGTACAAGAAACAATGCCGCTATTGGTAGCTCATTTTTCAACTGTTTTTCATTATTTTGGAAAATCAGATCGTTGTTTTTTTCAATAAAACCGGTATCGATATCTTCTTCAACAAACGGTTTTGATGTGGCTAAGTTATAAAGAAAATCAATGTTCGTAGTAACACCGTTTATACGGTATTCACTCAATGCTTTTGCTAAGCGTTGCAGAGCTTTTTCACGGTTTTCATCCCAAACAATTAACTTAGCAATCATAGGATCGTAATACACGCTAACTTCATCCCCTTGGCGAACACCGGTATCAATACGGACATTTTCACTTTCAATCGGGGTTTTTAATAACGTAAGTTTCCCTGTTGAAGGTAAGAAGTCATTATCAGCATCTTCAGCATAAATACGCGCTTCAAAAGCATGACCATTAAGCACAAGTTGATCTTGTGTTTTTGGCAGGTTCTCACCGGCGGCTACACGTAATTGCCATTCAACGAGATCTTGTCCACTGATCATTTCGGTAACAGGGTGCTCAACTTGTAAACGAGTATTCATTTCCATGAAATAGAAAGAACCGTCAATATCAAGTAAAAACTCAACCGTACCCGCACCTTGATAGCCAATGGCTTGGGCTGATTTTATGGCTGACTCACCCATTTGAGCACGTAACTCTTCGCTCATACTAAAGGCTGGCGCTTCTTCAATCACTTTTTGATGACGACGTTGTACTGAACAGTCACGTTCAAATAAATAAACAGCGTTGTCGTGGTTATCGCAAAAAACTTGAATTTCAACATGACGAGGCTGTGTTAAATACTTTTCAACCAACATGGTATCATCACCAAATGATGACATTGATTCACGTTTTGCTGCTTCTAATCCTTCGTCAAATTCAGCTTCGCTCCATACTTGGCGCATGCCTTTACCACCACCACCAGCAGTGGCTTTTAGTAGGACGGGGTAACCCATATCATCAGCAGCTTTTTTGATAATATCGCGTGATTGGTCTTCACCATGATAACCAGGAACAAGCGGTACCTCAGCTTTTTCCATGATGTTTTTCGCTGCAGATTTTGAGCCCATTGCTTCAATAGCACCTACAGGAGGCCCAATAAATGTGATGTTTTCAGCCGCACAGTTACGACAAAAATCAGCATTTTCAGATAAGAAACCATAACCAGGATGAATTGCTTGTGCGCCTGTTTGTTTGGCTGCAGCAATAACTTTATCACCTAATAAGTAGCTTTCGCGAGAAGGTGATGGGCCGATATAAACAGCTTCATCAGCCATATGAACGTGCATGGAGTCTTTGTCCGCGTCTGAATAAACGGCAACGGTTAAGACGCCCATTTTTTTTGCTGTTTTAATAATACGGCAGGCAATTTCACCACGATTTGCAATTAAAATTTTATTGAACATTTATTTATCCTTTTATTCTTTTAGTATTGCTTCGTCATTCATTACTCGAAGCTTTTTGCTTTACCAATTAGGCGCTCGTTTTTCAAAGAAAGCGGTTAACCCTTCTTGCCCTTCAACTGATACGCGAATAGCGGCGATACGTTCGCTGGTGTCTTTGAGTAAGTTGTCATTAATGGCTTGAAAGGCCACATCTTGACTGAGCTTTTTAGCCTGACGTCTAGCTTGGCTACCATTAGTTAATAACGTGTCGACCATTGCGTTTACTTCATTAGTTAAGTCTTCAGGTTCGACTACTTCATCTACTAAGCCAATTTGTTGTGCTTTATCAGCAAAGAAGCGTTCAGCCGTTTGGAAATAGCGACGACTGGCTTTTAAGCCTATAGCATCAACAACATAAGGGCTGATAGTGGCAGGTATCAAACCTATCTTCACTTCACTTAAACAAAAGCTGGCTTTAGTGCTTGCGATAACAATATCGCAACAGCTCGCTAAACCTACGGCGCCGCCAAAAGCTGCGCCTTGAACTTTAGCAATCGTTGTCTGTGGTAAAAAGTTTAATACTTTTAACATGGTTGCTAACGCATTGGCGTCTTTGAGGTTATCTTCATAAGAGTAACCCGCCATACGTTTCATCCAACCTAAGTCAGCACCAGCACTAAAGCTATTACCGTTTGAGGCTAAAATCATGACGCTGATATCATCGCGCTTACTAATATCATTAAAAATATCAGTTAATTGTTTAATGATGTTGTCATCAAAAGCATTGTGTTTTTCAGGATTGTTCAAAGTAACGGTGGCAATCCCTTGCTCATTAACTTCTAATAAAACCGTGTCGTTATTGGTATTCATAATAAGTACGCTTTACCCTTGTTCTGTCCGGTTACATACGGAAGATGCCAAACTTGGTCTCTTCAATCGGTTTGTTTAATGAGGCAGAGATAGCTAAGCCTAATACTTGCCTAGTGTCAGCTGGGTCGATAACCCCATCATCCCATAACCTTGCCGAAGCATAATAAGGGTGACCTTGGTGTTCATAGTTATCAATAATTGGTTGTTTAAATTTTTGTTCGTCACTTTCGCTCCAGGTTTCACCGGCTTTTTCTTTTTTATCACGGGTTACTTGTGCTAAAACACCAGCAGCTTGTTCGCCACCCATGACTGAAATGCGTGAATTTGGCCACATGAATAAGAAACGAGGATCATAAGCTCGACCACACATACCGTAGTTTCCTGCACCGAAGCTACCACCAATTAGAATCGTGAATTTAGGTACTTGTGCAGTGGCAACAGCCGTTACCATCTTGGCGCCATGTTTAGCAATGCCGCCTGACTCATATTGTTTACCCACCATGAAGCCCGTGATGTTTTGTAAAAAAACGAGTGGAATTTTTCGTTGAGCACACAGCTGAACAAAATGTGCGCCTTTTTCCGCAGACTCACCAAATAACACACCGTTGTTAGCAACTATGCCTACAGGGTAGCCATAAATATTGGCGAAACCACACACTAAAGTGCTGCCATAAAGGGCTTTAAATTCGTGAAAGTCACTGCCATCGACTACACGGGCGATAATTTCGCGTACATCAAAAGGCTGACGAGTATCTTTAGGAATAATGCCGTAAATATCTTCGCTTGGATAAGCAGGCTCAACAACTTCTTTAAAGTTGATAGTAACGGGTTTTACTCTGTTAAGGTTTTCAACAGCGCTGCGAGCGATTGATAATGCGTGATTATCATTTTGTGCAAAGTGATCCGTAACACCTGAAGTACGACAATGAACATCAGCGCCACCTAAATCTTCAGCACTGACTACTTCACCTGTAGCCGCTTTAACAAGCGGCGGGCCTGCTAAGAATATTGTGCCTTGCTCTTTTACAATAATTGACTCATCTGCCATGGCTGGTACATAAGCACCACCGGCTGTACAAGAGCCCATCACTACCGCTATTTGAGGAATATTGTTGGCAGACATATTCGCTTGGTTAAAGAAGATTCGACCGAAATGCTCTTTATCTGGAAATACATCATCTTGGTTAGGTAAGTTTGCGCCACCCGAATCAACTAAATAAATACAAGGTAGATTATTTTCTTTAGCGATAGTTTGTGCTCTGAGGTGTTTTTTAACGGTTAGTGGGTAATAAGTACCGCCTTTCACCGTAGCATCATTGGCAACAATGACACACTCTTGTCCAGCCACTCGCCCTATACCCGTAATGATTCCGGCACTCGGCACGTTATCATCATAAACTTTATAGGCCGCTAGTTGTGAAAATTCTAGAAAAGCTGAGCCATCGTCAAGTAAAGCGTTTACCCTGTCCCTAGGTAATAATTTACCACGGCTAACGTGACGTTCTTGATATTTTTCACCGCCGCCTAGTTTGATTTCGCTTAGTTTTTCACGTAGATCATCAACTTGGGTTTGCATATGTGCAGCGTTATCTAAGAAGTCTTGGCTGCGAGTATTGATTTTACTTACTATTTTTGCCACGGTAGAACCTTATTATTAGTTACTAATACGTTATTTGATTTGGGTATTGTCCAATTACGGTTTTAACAGTTTGCATTAACTTACGTTAATTTCTGTAATGCTCTGTAATTGGACAACGTTGTTGAAATCAAACTATTACTGGTTGTCTAATTGTTTGTCTTTGAATAAAACGTTATTTAGAATCGTTGAATAATTCACGACCAATTAGCATACGACGAATTTCTGAAGTACCTGCGCCAATTTCATATAATTTTGCATCACGTAATAAACGACCTGCAGCAAATTCATTGATATAGCCATTTCCACCGAGTAATTGAATGGCATCTAATGCCATTTTTGTCGCTAATTCAGCAGAATATAGAATGACTGCAGCAGCATCTTTACGCGTAGTTTCACCACGATCACATGCTTGAGCAACGGTATAAGCATAAGATTTAGCAGCATTCATTTGCGCATACATATCAGCTACTTTTCCTTGAACCAGTTGAAATTCACCAATCGATTGACCAAATTGCTTTCTATCGTGAATATAAGGAACAACTAGATCCATACACGCATCCATGATGCCTAAAGGGCCGCCAGTTAAAACTAAGCGCTCATAATCAAGACCTGACATTAATACTCTGACGCCTTTACCTTCTTGACCTAAGATGTTTTCAGCGGGTACTTCACAATCTTCAAACACTAATTCGCAGGTATTTGAGCCACGCATTCCCAATTTATCTAACTTTTGATGACGAGAAAAACCTGGATAATCACGCTCAACAATGAAAGCAGTAATACCTTTTGAACCAGCACTTGTATCTGTTTTAGCATAAATCACAAATACATCAGCATCAGGACCATTGGTTATCCACATTTTGTTACCGTTAAGGATATAGTTGTCACCGTTTTTGTCAGCACGCAATTTCATACTTACTACATCAGAGCCTGCATTCGGTTCACTCATTGCTAAAGCACCGACATGCTCACCAGTACAAAGCTTAGGTAAATATTTCAATTTTTGTTCGTGAGAGCCATTTTTACGTAATTGATTAATACATAAGTTTGAACATGCGCCATAACTTAAGCCAACAGAAGCTGAAGCTCTGCTGATTTCTTGCATAGTAATGATGTGCTCCATGTAACCTAATCCTGAGCCACCGTATTCTTCTTCAACGGTCATACCTAATAGACCTAAGTCGCCAAATTTTTTCCATAAATCAGCAGGAAATTCATTGTCAATGTCAATCTGTTCGGCACGAGGCGCAATTTCATCACGGGCGAAAGCGTTAACTGTTTCGCGGATCATATCTACAGTTTCACCTAAGTTAAAATTCAATGAGCTAAATGGAGAAATCATGTTTTATTCCTGTATAGTCTGTTAGTTTGGTTAATATTTTCTGGCAGTTATCTTCTAGTGTGTCTATTTCAATCAAAATGGCATTTATATCATCAAGCTTTTGTTTTAAATCAACTTTCTTTTCTGCTATTAATTCCATCATGATAGTTAATTGCTTAGCGCTAGATTTATCCGCATCATAAAGTTCAAACAAGCGGCCTGTTTCATCAAGAGAAAAACCTAAGCGTTTCCCTCGTAAAACCAGTTTTAATCTAACCTTATCTCGCTGGCTGTAAATGCGAGTTTGTCCTTTACGTGTTGGTGCCAGTAGACCTTGATCTTCATAAAATCGAATACTACGAGTGGTAATATCAAACTCTTTTGATAATTCACTAATTGAATACTTAGCAAATTTTTCTTTTTTTATCATGGTCATTTTTGCATTTTGATTTTCGTTGTTGAAATCACTATACAGGAAGTTTACGTAAACGTAAACCTGTTATTTGGTGTAATTATAAAATTATTTCTATAATTACAAAGCTTATATTGGCATTTAGATTATCTAGAGGCTTACTATTTATTAGAGAGGTGATATCTAAATAATTGAAATATATTTAAAAAGTATTTTTTTGTAGATACTTTACTGTGAAGAGGTATTGCCTTAGGTGGTAATAAGAGTTGTTACCTTTTCTTATTCAGAAAATATTATGTTTGTTTCTGATCCTGTTGTTGTTATTTCTGGCTTAAGAACCCCTATGGGGGAATGAGCTTGAGTCTCGACAGTTTGCACAACAACTAATAAAGTGTGTGGATCAGCTATGAGAGCGGGCATGTGAATCGGTCATGGCTATGTTCAAGTATTTGATGCTAGATGGTTTAGAAATGAGTTCTAGGGTATTTCAATGAACTAAATCAATTAATCATGTTTTATTCATATATTTAGCTAGTCCATTAGTTTGGTTAATACTTTCTGGCAGTTATCTTCTAGAGCATTTAACTCAATCGAAATGGCATTTATATCATCAAGTTTTTGTTTTAGGGCAACTTTCTTTTCTGCTATTAGCTCCATCATTTTAGTTAATTGTTTAACGCTAGACTTATCTGCATCATAAAGTTCAAACAAGCGACCCGTTTCATCAAGAGAAAAACCTAAGCGCTTTCCACGCAATATCAGCTTTAATCGGACTTTATCTCCTTGGCTGTAAATACGAGTTTGCCCTTTACGCGTAGGGGTAAGTAAGCCTTGATCTTCATAAAATCGAATACTACGAGTAGTAATATCAAATTCTTTTGATAATTCACTAATTGAATATTGAGTTAATTGTTCTTTTTTAAGCATGCTTATTTTTTCTTTTTGATTTTTGTTGTGGAAATAATTCTACAGGAAGTTACGTAAACGTAATCTATTTATTTTATAAAATTATTTGTATATTTAAAAAATTCGATTGGAATTGATCTACTCTAGCGGCACTGTACACTTTTATGAAGGATAATTAACCCATTAAATTTAAGGTATAGAAGATGGCCCAAAAAAGAATAATTTGAAAACATACAGATTGAATTTATAGAAGAAGTGGTACTAAATTGGCACAATCAAGGCACAATCAAGGCACAATATCATTACAAATTAATAGCTAATTGATTTGTAATGATATTTTCTAAATAGTCGCTCCCCTCCGGAGGCGAAGGCCGCAGGTTCGACTCCTGCATGGTGCGCCATTACAGGCTTCTGCGTGTAATAATTAATAAGTTTTTTATTGAGCCCTCTTATTTTCAAATCAATTAATATTACCTTTAGTGACCGTTACTTTTTTTTGTCACAAAACCAATTTTCATACCTGTGACAGATCTGTGACAGATCCGTGTCAAAAATGGATCATTACATCAATTGTGCCACCCAATTACATCAGAACTGCCAGTCATTATCATCCAACACGGCCACCTAAAGACATTTACAGTGACCACTGAATAACATTAGGTTTGCCACTAATAAATTAAGATCACTTTGTGCAAAGTGCGTAGAGTTTAGAGTTGACGGAAGCGTTTGCTTTACTAACGGCAGCTCTAAGTCTTAAAGCGGTCGTTAGCATCAATGATGCGCTTATGACCTCTGATCCGACATAGAACTAAACCGCTCTGCGGTAATGGTGTTCCTGGCAAGCACCGTCCCCCCTACAACACATTCACTTTTTCCTACACTAAGTTTTGAGGCATGTCGCCTCATCTTAGATTGGAGAATATCCCATGAACATCAGCCCATACTTTTCAGCACAACTACGCAATCGGTTTAACGAAGACATGATCATGCGTAAACTCGCCACTAAAACACAAATTTCGTATATCCGCGGTGTTAATAAACTCTGTGACTATTTACAGCGCTCACCTAAAAATACCACACAAGAAGAGTTACGTGAGTTTCAACTTTTCATGGTAAATCACGGTGTTTCGGGGATTACTGTTAATGCCACGCTTACAGCACTTAAGTTCTTCTTCCAGATAACCCTAGACAAACCGGAGGTAGTTGCACGGGTTTGTCCTGTGACGGTTGCACGTAAGTTACCCGTGGTATTGAGTTTAGAAGAAGCTAAACGCTTTATGGCCTTTGCAACACACCCTAAATTCAAAGCGGCTTTAGCCGTGGCCTATGGGTCAGGGCTACGCGTTAGCGAAGTCGTTTCCTTAAAGGTCAGTGATATCGATAGTGAACGTATGACATTACGCGTGGAGCAAGGCAAAGGTAGCCGTGATAGATACGCCTTGTTATCACCTGTACTGCTTGAGCATCTAAGGGACTGGTGGCGCTTTGCCAATCAACAAGGACAAATGTTTGTGGGCGGTTGGTTATTTCCAGGATTGAACCCTATCGATCATATGACGGCTCGTCACCTCAGTCGAGTGTGTAAGCAAACCGCTAATGCCGCTGATATTGACAAGAATGTATCGATGCACACGTTACGTCACAGCTTTGCAACCCATCTACTCGAAGCTAAAGTTGATATTCGTGTTATTCAAGTATTATTGGGACATGCGCAACTGGATACCACGGCTCGTTATACGCAGGTAGCAACAGACTTGCTCAAGGAAGTGATCAGTCCATTAGATGCCACTACGCCTAAAAAAAAGAAAGTAAAGGTCGTGAAGTGAGCCGTTCATGCATCAATCAACACTGGAAGTGGCCGATGTCTTTCGAGCACATGGTCAACATTGGCGTGAGTCGCATGCAGGTCATGTCAGTTTAGAACAACTTAAAGTAATGTCGGGTATTGAACATTGTCGTAGTGAGGTGCTTGGTGGTCATGTTTTACATTGCCCAGCCTGTGAGCA
>OJFP01001423.1_pt1 | contig 11630 bp, 11 predicted proteins | sample 1594141 | NCBI WGS metagenome assembly OJFP01 (sample SAMN05416843, study PRJEB24817) | seawater metagenome | isolation source: Sea water | place: Canada:Atlantic | collected 2013-07
ACGAGATGTAGAGAGGTCTCGTGGGCTCGGAGATGTGTATAAGAGACAGAATTTTGGCTGACTCGTTGCAGAATTCCGGTTCAGGTGCGGTTATTGATGAGGGTGAGCTTAGCCGCACTTGTCCGGTCTGTCAGGAACCAAATCAGTGTGGATTACTGGCCAACTCCAGCGAACCCTGCTGGTGTGTACAGGTTGAGGTTTCCGACCAGGCGTTGGCCGCCGTTCCAGCCAATATGCGTGGTCGCGCCTGTCTCTGTGAAAGCTGTTTAAAAGGATGAGTGATCGTCACCCGCCAGCGGCATCCGCCGCGGCACTCATTGAGGAATGGTTGCCGGATTTGGTAAAGACCGCCAGGGCCGGAGCGGTGCTTGACCTGGCCTGCGGCTCCGGTCAAAACGGGTTGCGTCTGGCGCAGCAGGGCGCCCAGGTGGTGTTCGCCGATCGAAATCAGTCTGCGCTTGATGATTGCCGGGCAGGACTGGCGAGTCTGGCTTCACGGGATCACCCGAGTAGCTGCTGGTCAGTCGATTTTGAAGCCGTCAATTCAGCCCCGTTATCCGGTCGCCAGTTTTCAGTAATACTGGTGTTTCGTTACCTGCACCGGCCCCTGATACCGGCGATTCGAGACGCACTTATGCCGGGGGGGGTCATTGTCTACGAGACTTTTACGACCGAAAACCGTCAGTTCGGCCGACCCAACAATGCCGATTACCTGCTAAACCCCGGCGAGTTACGCGGATGGTTCGATGACTGGGAAGTGCTGCATTATGCGGAGCCGGTGGAACCGCCACCGATTGCCCGCGCGGTTGCCCAGCTGGTTGCAAGAAAGCCTGAAAATTACTGAGCGAGACTGCGCTAATGAATTCGGCAAGTTATTGGGTTGCGGGTCGGAGAATTGGTACGGGGTAAATTGAATTCGATAGTTGAATGGTTGCCGGCGGTTATCGACAGCGTTGCTTTGCTGGACTGAAAGATTGCATAAAGACAGGTGAGGGCCAGAACGGGTTCTGGTTGGACTATTCTGTTGGGGAAGATAAATGGCAGTAAAAATTTTTAAACCTTTGGCGCTGAGCACGGTGATTCTGATGGCGGCCTGCTCGGGCGAGGGCGACCAGCCCCCCAAAGAATCGGTTTTTCAGGATCAGGTAGAGACCATCGATAAGGCCAGAGACGTTGAAAAAATGCTACACAACAGCAGCAAAAAGCAGCGCGAGGCTATCGGCGAGCTTTAATCCCCGGTTGAGCTTGCCCAGAGGCACTATCTGCTCAGCTGGTTCAATCTAGTGGTGCAGCAGATAACGTCCCTGGGCTTGCCGAAGGGCGTTCCTGAACCGTAACAGGTCCAAGGGAGTGGTGCTCCCGGACGACGCTGACCCGCAGCCCGAAGGCTAGCCGATCAGGCAGTGTTGCCGGTCTCACCTTTCGCCATGAGTTCCGCCTGCTTCCCAGCAGCATAGCCGCCGTCAATCGGTACCAGCGCCCCGGTGATATAGCCGGCGTCATCCGATGCCAGAAAGGCAATGAGCTTGGCCGCCTCGGCAGGCTCACCGGCCCGACCCCAGGGGCAAAATTGTTCACCCATGTCTTCGAATCCGGGATTGGTTTCCATCCATCCCAGAATTCGTGGCGACAGCATCATCCCCGGCATGATGGCATTAACCCGAATTTTGTCCGGTGCGCAATCCACTGCCATGGCCCGGGAGAGGGTGTTGATGGCGCCTTTTGCCGCCGAATAGGCCGCATTACGGTTGCCCGGCAATATGGCGCCGACTGATGAGGTATTGATGATGACGCCGCCGCCCCGCGCTCGGAGCATCGGAATGGCGTATTTTGAACAGCGGTAGACCGTGTTGAGGTTGGTGTCGATGGTGATATTCCACTCATCCTCGCTGGCCTCTTCGACAGTGCCGAAAAACCGAGTGCCGCCGCAGACATTGACCAGTATGTCCAGTCCACCGTAGGTTGATTCGGCGAGGGCCAGGGCCCGTTTAATGTCGGTAACGTCAGTGGCATCCATCACTGTTGCAACCGCCTGACCATTAGCGGCGACGATGTCCGCTGCTGTTTGATCGCCTAACTTTTTATCCAGCTCGCCGACCACCACCGACGCGCCGCGACGGCCGAACTCCAGGGCGCTTTCTCGACCAATACCGGCTCCGGCCGCAGTGATTAATACAACTTTGCCCGTGTAATCGCTCATGACTCCTCTCCCTCATTAAGTTTTTATCGGTTTTGATTGTTTTTGGCTGGCGTCAGTGCCGTTGGTTAGCGGGTCCCCGTTCGTAGTTTGGTCGTTGCCGATTTGCGCAGCTCATTACGCCGTTTGCGGATCTGCTCCATGATCTCGTCGGTGGGACGTACCACATCGGGATAACCGGTGAGGGGTTCCGTGGCATCAATGCCCATCTTCTGCCAGGTGGGGGATCCGTATTTTTCTCTCGACGGACCGGTGGTGCAGTAACCATCACCCTTGATGACGTCCCTTTCCGGAGAACAGCGAGTACCGATTGCCCAGTAGACCCGTTCGGCATCGCGGGGATTAATATCCGCATCGACGACGATTACGGTCTTTACCACCCGGTTGGTCCAGAGTGAATAGATGATGTGCTTGGCCTGCTCTTCAAAGGTTTTTTTCAGGCTGACAATGACCGTCATCATGTCCGGTGGACAGTAAACCTCTTTCACCGTGGGGGCGACGTCGCTGCGCAGTTTGGCCAGAAATCCCGCCTCGCCGGCAAGCTGACCCAGCATATGAGTCTCTGTGGGCGGTATGCCCAGATAGCTGAATAGAAAGAGGTGGTCGAGGCGGTGGGTAGCATGGTGGAAGTTAACCACCGGTTGCTGCTCAATGGTGCTGTAATAGCCGGGATACTCACCGTACTGGCCTTCGGTCTCCAGTTCTCCTGGGGGGATAATGCCCTCGAGTACGAGTTCGCAATTAGCGGGGACTTCCAGGTCGAGGGTGTCGCACTTGACCATGGGAATGGCCTCGCCGCGCATGGCGCTGGCCAGTTCAATCTCGTCATCGCCCAGATTCAGCCCGGGCACCTGCGAGGCGATGTAAAGCATGGGATCGGCGCCGATTGCGACCGCGATCTCCATCGGCTTTCCCAGGGCTTCGTACTTTTTGCGAATCACGCCGCAATGGGCCGGTGGGTTGGACCAGATACCGGTGCGATTATCGCCCTTCAGCATCATCCGGTTGATCGACATATTACGTCGGCCGGTTTCCGGGTCTTTGACAATGACCAGGCCGTAATTAATGAAGGCGCCGCTATCCTGCTGGTTGGCGACAATCGGCGGCACCAGACTCTGTAAGTCGAACTGGTCGCCCGATAAGGTGACCTGTTTGCAGACGGCGTCTTCGACCAACGGTAAATCAGACAGGGGTTTGCGGCGGACTTTTTCTGAGTAGGATTCAATCAGCGCCGGTTCTTCGACTTCCATTGCCATGGCCACCCGTTCACGGGTGCCAAGAATGTCCGTAAGCACCGAACCCTGGTGACCGATGACGTTGGTAAACAGCAGCGCAGGCCCTTTTTCGTCGAGGTTCTCCCGGCAAATTGCGCCGAGCTCCTGGTCCGGGTCAACCGGTGCATCAATTGTTAGCAGCTCTCCGGCTGCGTCTAGTCGCGCCATAAACTGGCGTAAATCAGCGTAAGCCATCGTTTTCTCCTCCTCAGGATTTAACGTTACCGATTATGCCTGAATAGCCCGTGTCGGCTAGTTCCCTCTGGAGAGACTCTGCTCAAACAGCGTGGACAGGTATTGTTTAGTTGGGCAAGCCGAATGGTTGCGTTATTTTTTGGTAAAACGGATGCTGTCCGTGTAAGACTCTCGGTAACCAATCAAAGGAGGAGTATTTCATTGGCTAATAACCCTGATCGAGCGATTACGGTCGAGTTTTTTCACGATGCGCTATCGGCGTGGGCGTTTCCGTTTTCTCGCCGTCTGCGTGAGTTTGTCGAACAGCATCCCAATGTGACGGTTAACCACCGGGTCTACCCCATGGCCGAAACCCCGGATTTTTTCAGTAAGCTATTTCCAGATCCAGTTGCTGCCAAGCAGGAAGTAGTGATGGAACACTGGCTGGAAGCGCGGGACATAGAAGGGGACACGCGAATTGATTGCGATCTGATGATGACCCGGGATTTTCCCTATCCCTACTCGATTCCTAATGCACTGGGTGCCAAAGCGGCCGAGTTGCTTGGCGGGCAGGGGGCTCACTGGGATTTTTTTGATCGGGTCCAGCTTGCCCATCTTTCAGAATGCCGCAACATTGCCGATTACGACGTGCTGGCTGACTGCGCCCGATCGGTTGGGCTGGAAGAACAGGCCTGGCGTGACGCAGTGCAGAGCGACAAGGCTAAACAGATGGTGCAGGCTGACATGAAAACCGCGGAGCGATACGGGATTTTGAGAAATCCTGCGCTGGTGGCAGAGGGCAGTTTTCAGTTGCCCGGCGAGTGTCGATCGATCCTCGGTTTCCGTATCACCACCGAAGCGCTCGAGCGCTGGTATGCGGACGTTCAGCGTCGGCTGGGGATGGGGTATTCGGTGCTCGATTAAAGCCTGTCACGATTGCGCCAGGCGTCGATTAATAATTTGAGGAAATAATAATGAACGCGGACCATAAATCCCGGTTGGAACAGTTTATGGAGGGTTTGCAACGTCGCAATCCCGGCGAGCTTGAGTTTCATCAGGCTGTCTATGAAGTTGCGACCAGCATTATTCCGTTTATTGCTGACAAGCCGGAGTACGACGAGGCGCAGATACTCGAACGGCTAACCGAACCGGACCGCATCATTATCTTTCGTGTTGGCTGGGAAGATGATGAAGGCAACATTCGTGCAAACCGTGGTTACCGAGTACAGCACAACAATGCGATAGGCCCTTACAAGGGGGGGATTCGTTTTCATCACAACGTCACTTTGAGTGTGCTCAAGTTTCTGGCGTTTGAGCAGACCTTTAAAAACAGTCTCACGGGCCTGCCTATTGGCGGCGCTAAAGGGGGTGCGGATTTCAACCCAAAAGGAAAATCCGAACGCGAAATTATGCGTTTCTGCCAGGCATTTATGACCGAACTCTATCGCCACATCGGCCCCTACACTGATGTGCCTGCCGGCGACATCGGGGTTGGGGGTCGCGAGATCAGTTACATGTTTGGTCAGTACAAGCGGATCATGAATCAGTTCACCGGAGTGCTTACCGGCAAGGGGCTATCCTTTGGTGGCAGTGAGATTCGTGTGGAAGCGACCGGCTATGGCGCGGTCTATATGATGGAGGACATGCTCAAACACGTGGGTGAATCGATCGAGGGCAAAGAGGCCGCCATATCCGGGTCGGGTAACGTTGCCCAGTATGCGGCCGAAAAATTGATGGCTCTCGGCGCTAAAGTCGTGACCCTGTCGGATTCCAGTGGTTACATCTACGACAAAGATGGGCTAACTGCCGATAAACTTAGTTTTGTTCAGGAATTGAAAAACCAGCGTCGTGGCAGGATCAGCGAGTACGCGCAGGAGTTTGGGGTGAAGTTTGTTGAAAACAAACGGCCCTGGGAAGTTCCCTGCGACCTGCGCTACCCTGTGCCACCCAGAATGAAATTGATATAGACGACGCCAAAATGTTGATAAAAAACGGGGTGAGATCGGTTTCTGAAGGGGCTAATATGCCCAGTTCTCCGGCTGCGATGGAGGCATTTCAAAAGGCCGGCGTGCTATTTGCTCCCAGTAAAGCGGCTAACGCCGGTGGAGTTGCCGTCTCGGGCCTGGAAATGACCCAGAACAGTATGCGATTGGCCTGGGATCGGGATGAACTTAACCACCGGCTGCGCCAGATAATGTCTGGTATTCATGATCAGTGCGTGGAGTACGGGGCGACTGACAAGGGTATCGATTATGTGCAGGGTGCCAATGTGGCTGGTTTTATTAAGGTCGCTGACGCTATTATTGCCTACGGGGTGATGTAAGTCGTTAGTGTCTTGTATGATTAGGCGGTAGACTCGGTTCCAGGGATAACGAAAGTAAAAACATGGACAGGAAATCACATTATGAGTAGCCAACCCTCCGCTAGCGACCGCATCAGCACCCTGACGAGGGTGCTGTTAAGCCTGCTGTTCCTGTTTATTTATTCCGGGTTGCTGGTGCTCATCGGCCTGGTCAGTGCAGTAGGGCTGCTGGTCGCGCTGGTGACAGGTAAACGGCCACCCATCGCGTTGACTCGGTTAGCAGACCGCACGGTTTGTTATAGCGGGCAAATTGCCAACTATTTAATTTGGGTGGATGGAGAAGCCCCGTTTCCATTCAACCCGTTACCGCCAGCTAGTGACCTTTTTACTCAGCGCATCGATGGGGCAACTAGTGATTACGTGGGGGCTGACGACGCGACCATTACCTCGGTGGGCGGAAATGCAGACGCGGGCACTTATGCAGACGCAGAGGATGAAACCTTCGTCAGCAGTTCCACAAAGGACGCCCCTCAGACTGAGGGAGCAATGGACCTTGAACTCGGCGACGACGGCGCTGACGAAATCGGTGAAGATGAGACCACTCAGCTAAACCCGGACAAGGATCCAGAAGAGCTGCTAGACGACACCGTGTTACAGCCTCCCAAAAGTGAGGAATCGATCGACCGGGCCCGGACCGAATCGGCGATACCCGCGACCGACGACGATGAGTCTGACGCGGAAGAGGCACCTGAGACGGAGACGGAGACGGAAACCAGTGGCGCTAAATCAGCCACCGTTAAAGATGAATCCCTGACCAGCCAAAAGTAACCGAGCCCGCGTTCAATTGTGCAACCGGATGATCAACCCGCTGGATTTGCATCGAGCGGGTTGAATCGATCAATCATCCGGCGGTTGCCGATTAGTTAGGCCTCACCTGCACGCCCGCCAGGGCCTCCGTTGGCTGGTTGTTCTGGATGGCGATCTCACCGTTCACAATCACCGTGTCGATTCCCCGTGCGGCGGCCACCAGCCGACGAGCACCGCCCGGCAGGTCAAATTGCGGCGTCGCAAAGCGGTCGCTGCCGACCGTTTCGGGATCAAGTATCACCACGTCAGCTGCCATACCAACAGCCAGTTTGCCGCGATCCGGAAAACCCAGAAAATTTGCCTGATCCAGAGTGATACGGCGGACAGCATATTCCATCGTCAGCGCCTTACGTTCCCGCACCCAGGTGCCCAGTAGCCAGGTGGCGTAGCCGGCATCGCAGAGTTGGTCGACGTGGGCACCGCTATCGGAAACGCCGATTAGCGTGCGTTCGTCCGTGATCAGATTTTTGACCCAGGTTTCATCAATGTTGGCGATGTCGTACATGTAACGCAGGTCATAGTCGTAATCGAGCGCTAGATCCAGAAATACGTCCAGCGGGTGTTTGTTCTGCTCCTTGGCGATAGCCGCGATCGAGCGCCCGGTAAACTGTTCTAACTCCGGGTTACTAAACTCCTGTAATTCCACCCGGTTCCAGCCATTGCCGAAGACGCCGCCCTGAGCATCCAGCCGCGCTTTTTTGCGGAATTCTTCATCGCGGTAGGCTTTTTTCTGCTCCTCCCGTGGCAAGTTGATAACCCCGTGAAAACTTTCTCGGTCCGCAAACAGAAAGGGTTTGCTCAGTTCCAGTTGGGTCATAAAGGGTCGGCAGGAGACCTGCGGCACCGCACCGCGGGCATGAAGGTCCTGCGTTCTGTCCAGGGTTTCGCCAACCACTGACGGATCATCGGGCGGCACCAGCAGAAAAGCCCAGGTGACCGGTCGCTGGCTTTCGGTGAGTAGGAAATCAATCAGTTCATAACCAGCATCATCCATCTTGCCGCTGGCGCCGCCACAGGCCACCTGAATTAAACCGCGGCCATAATCCCGCAGCACATGGGCATAGGCGGTCAACTCTTCACGACTAGCCAGCCGGCAACAGAGTGGTCGCCCTTCAAAACCAATGTGTTGCTTTAACACGGTAAAACTAAAGCCCATGGCGCCGGCTTCCATTGCCTCCCTGAGCAACCGGGCCATTTCCGCGATTTCGTCGGGGGTGCCGGCCCGCTCCAGCGCCGCTTCACCCATTACATAGTGTCGTAATGCCGACAGGGGCAGTAAAAATCCCAGATTGATTCCGGTGCCGCGATCAAAGGCGGCTTTCATGAATTCCGGATAACTTTGCCAGTCCCAGCTGATACCGGCCTTCAACACCTCGTAGGGAATTGCCTCAACGTTGACCAGGTCATGGGTAGCGATTTCCCGGCTTTCCGGTTTGCAGGGAGCAATGCCAACGCCGCAATTACCCATCACCACCGTGGTGACCCCGTGGGCTGATGAACTGGTGAGGGTTTGATCCCAGCAGATCTGCGCGTCGTAATGGGTGTGTGGATCGATAAATCCCGGCGTGACTACCCGGTCCGTGGCATCCAGGGTGATATCACCATCATCCAGATGAGTGCCGATGGCCGTTATCTTGCCATCTTCAATGGCGATATCGCCGATAAACCCTGGCTCTCCGGTGCCGTCAACAATGCGACCATTTTTAATTACGATTGTGTTGCCCATAGATAGGTCTCCCTGTGTCGGAATTCGATGCTGAAAGCTGGCTTAGGAATAGTCTTCTCTTTTTCGCCAACAATCAGTGTTGATGATAATCACGATACGTTTGCCGCAAGGCTGTTTTGTTGTATTTGCCAACGGTGGTTTTTTCCACGACTTCCACCAGCTCTACATCCGGCACCATCCATTTTTCCAGTCGGGTGAGCATGAAATCGCGAAGCTCATCGGCGCTAACCGCCGCACCGTTTTCTATCTGGCTGACCAGCGCCAGCGGGCGTTCGCCAAACTCACGGTGGGGTACGCCGATCACACAGGCCTCCCGCACGGCATCATGGGCTTCAAGGGTCTGCTCCAGCAGCAGGGACGGAATCCACTCACCGCCCGATTTAATCATGTCCTTGCTGCGAGTCTTGAACGAATAGCTATTATCCGGATTGTGTACGCCCATATCCCCGGTGCAGAGCCAACCGTCATCGGTAAACAGGGCAGCGGTGTTCTCTGGATCGCGAAAGTACTCGGGGATGACGTGCCAACCTTTTAATTGCATCTCGCCTAAGGTTTCGCCGTCCTGAGGGACGAGGTTTCCGTCTGCGCCCATGATTCTGGTCTGGCAACCGACCAGTGGCATGCCAGCGTTATCGCGCATCAGCTCAAACGCCACTTCCAGTGGGTAGTCGGGAATATCGTCAAAAAAGGCGGCCGTATGGTCGGCAAGCGACTCTGCCATGCCGTGTCCGCCACTGCGAAACTTGCCCAGAGCGGTAAAGCGTTCAACCATTTCCGCCGGCACTGTATCGCCGCCAAATCCGGAATGGCGAATGCTGGACAGGTCATAGTTGTGCTCGTCTGCCGCCTCCAGCAGCATTTTCCCCATAATTGGATTGGCTAAAAACCGGGTGACTTTTTCATCCTGAATTAGCTGACCGAACACGTTTCCATCGGGATGGGCGCCCGGTATAACCATTTTGGCGCCAACGATAAAGGCGTCCATTGGCAGGTTAAATGCGTGGCCGTGAAACATGGGTGGCGTAATGAAAAATACGTCATGACCGCTGTAGGGGCCCATTGACTGACACGATTGCCGCGTTAACGCCCGTAACACTAAAAATCGGCTGGAGTAGGGGCAGCCCTTGGGACGTCCGGTGGTGCCGCCGGTAAAACAGACCGCCACTGTGTCGTTTTCATCCAGATCATCAGGAAACCGATAATCGGCGGGAGCGCCGTCAATGAGTGCCTCGTAATCGTGTAGCGGTGCCAGACTGGTTTGCGGTGCCGGCGTGTCGCTTACCCATACAAAATGTTCAATGGTATTGGCTCCTGCGGCCACCAGCTGTTCCGCCAGTGGCAGGAAGGACTCTTCCACGAACAGGATTCTGTTTTTTGCCAGGTTGCTCATGTAGACCAGGGAATCGACCCCCAGCCGAAAATTAAGGCCCTGGTAAATGGAACCCTTGCAAACCGTCGCGTAATCGATTTCCAGGTGCTGGTAGGTGTTCCATCCGAGCACGCCGACGCCGTCTCCTCGGCCCACACCGAGGGCTTCCATCGCGCCGGCAAGACGGCGGATACGCCGGTAATAGTCCGCATAGGTGTATCGGTGTTCGCTGTCGGGCCCAGTGCGAGCGACTATTTCGCGGTCAGGGAATAGCGTCGCGGCCCGTTCAACCACGTGGTTAACCAGTAGGGGTTCCATCAGCTCCTCCGTCCATTGGGGTGAACTCAGCTATGTCACGCCTTGCCCATGCCGAGTTTCTTTTATTTTTAGGAGGCTATCTTATCGGGGTGATTGCTCCGCGCGTCAAGCCCGTGAGATGCGGACGATTAAAAATGTCACGGGTGGCGGAGGAATACCGGATTAACGACGGCTAACGAGGTGGTTGGCTTTGACGAGTTAGTCGTTATTATGGGCGCGCGACTAACAGGATTCGGAGAGGTAGAGATAACTAATTAAAGCTATTTTCCAGCCATTAAAGTCGTAGCTAATAAAGTTAATCTAATTGATTAAAATAAATTTATAACTAACTGTATTTAAATAAAAAATAAAGAGGTTTATATGAGCAAATATGACACGGTCAACGTTGAAGTAGCCGACTACGTGGCGACTGTCACCCTGAACCGGCCAGAGAAGAAAAACTGCATGAGTCCGGCGCTACACGCGGAAATGTTCGACGTTATGAAGAACATGGACTGGAAAAAAGTCAAAGTCCTGGTGATTACCGGAGCGGGGCCTTCTTTCTGTGCCGGCATGGATTTAGAGCAGTGCTTTCTGGAACCCTTTGATGACCCGGAAGCCATGGAAGAGATCAACACCAACGGCTTTGGCTGGTTCACGGCCATCAAAAGCTGCCCGGCAGTGACCATCGCCAAGGTAAATGGCTGGTGTTTTGGTGGCGGCATGGAGCTGGCCGGTATTTGTGACATCGTGATTGCCGCCAACGAGAGTGTCTGGGGTCTGTCTGAAGTTAATTTTGGTATTTTTCCCGGTGGCGGCACTACCTGGTCCTATGCCCACAACATGCCGGCTCGCAAGCAGGCGCTCTACTACGCACTAACGGCCGAAACCTTTACCGGTGTTGAGGGTGTAGGCCTTGGCTACGTGACTCGCGCGGTGCCGCTGGCTGAACTGGATGCGGAGTGTGACCGGGTGGTCGGCATGCTCACCAACAAGGGCCGTATCGTGCTCACCAAAACCAAAGAAGTTTACGAGAAGGTTAAATGGCTGGATTTTGAACCGGCCATTGACTACGAAATGGCCAAACTCTGGGAGCTTTCCCGCGAGACCAACGATGATTGGGTTCGTACCGCACTGGCGTCCTTTAAAAAACGCGAATTCAAGCCCGGAACTCAGACCTATAAACTGACCAAGGACGTCTAAATCATGGAATTCGACTTTACTGAAGAGCAGATGATTCTGCGCGACCTGTGTCAGAAAATCGCCGGCGATTTTCCGGAGGAATACTGGGCCGGTATCGAAGATGACCAGCGCTTTCCACGGGAATTCTGGGATGCAGTGACCGAACAGGGATTGCTGGGAATTCCGCTGCCCTGTCTCTTATACACATCTGACGCTGCCGACGAAGAGGATAGTGTAGATCT
>OJFP01001438.1_pt1 | contig 11547 bp, 6 predicted proteins | sample 1594141 | NCBI WGS metagenome assembly OJFP01 (sample SAMN05416843, study PRJEB24817) | seawater metagenome | isolation source: Sea water | place: Canada:Atlantic | collected 2013-07
TCTACACTATCCTCTTCGTCGGCAGCGTCAGATGTGTATAAGAGACAGGATTTATTGAGGTTTCTTTTATGCTATCAATCCCTTGGTGTATCTGATCCAAAGCTTCAAAAGTTACAACTTCCACAAGCTCTGTTTTGTTGGCAAAGTGAGCATAAATCGTTTTTTTAGAAATTCCCATCGCATTGGCAATGTCATCCATTGTAATGCTCTTAAACCCAAGGGTTAAAAACAATTCCTCCGCTTTTTTTATAATTTTCTCTTTCATAACAGTGTGCAAACATACGGCAGGAAACTTTAAAAACAGTTAAAGTTTCGTAAGTTTTGTGGTTTTTTAACATTTAATGTTTTCGCTTTTGTAAAATAGTTGTTAGAATTCTCTTATTTTTGTTTACATGGAAGCGATCGCAGATTACCAAAATCAATTTTCAGAATTTCTTAATACATACAACGTTGAAAGAGAGCCTAAGAATCTCTATCAGCCTATTAAGTATATTCTCAATCTTGGAGGTAAGCGCTTACGACCTGTTTTGACACTTATGACCACTGCGTGTTTTGATGGAGATGTTGACCGTTCAATGGACGCTGCTTTAGCTGTTGAGGTTTTTCATAATTTTTCTTTAATTCACGATGATATTATGGATGCTGCACCTTTACGTCGAGGCCAAGAAACTGTGCATGAAAAATGGGATTTAAACACAGGTATTTTATCAGGAGACGCTATGCTTATTAGGGCGTATCAGCTTTTTGAAAATTATCCACCGGAAACATTTAGAGAGTTAGCGAAGTTATTTAGCAAAACAGCCTTAGAGGTATGTGAGGGCCAGCAATACGATATTGATTTTGAAACGCGCCTGCAAGTTTCTATACCTGAGTATTTAAAAATGATTGAATGCAAAACAGCTGTATTGGTTGGTGCAGCGATGCAAATGGGTGCAATTGTTGCTAATGCTCCTATTGAAGACCAGGTTCGTTGCTATGATTTTGGAAAAAACCTTGGAATAGCATTTCAGCTGCAAGATGATTATTTAGATGCTTTTGGAAATCCTGAAATTTTTGGTAAACAAGTAGGGGGGGACATATTAGAAAACAAAAAAACTTACTTATTTTTAAAAGCGATTGAAAACGGATCCCCTGAAGTAAGAACTGAATTAACTCAGTTATTTCAAAATAATGCTTTAAAACCAGAAAATAAAGTTTCTAAAACATTAGAGCTATTTGTGCGCTCTGAAGCAAATATTGCAACCAAAGCTGCTATTTCTTTTTATACCAAAGCGGCATTTGATGTTTTAGAAACTATTAATATCTCAGGCCCTAACAAGCAAATCCTCAAAGACTTTGGGACCGAACTCATGACGAGGGACGTATAATTTCTAAGAATATATAATTACACCAAAAATTATTCATATTTATCTTATTTTCACTTAGCTGTTTTGCGAAAAATCGTATTTTTGTATATATTTTTTTACTAAAAAAAATAGAATTATTAATCCATGGATAAGTATTCTTTTCTAAACGCTGCTCACACTGCTCACTTTGCAGACATGTACGAACAATATCAGCAAGACCCTGATAGTATAGAACCAAGCTGGAAAGCTTTTTTTCAAGGCTATGACTTTGGAAGTGAAAGCTATGGATCTACAGGAGAAATAGTCGAAGGCGTAAGTACTCAAATCCCCGAGCAAGTACAGAAAGAATTTCAAGTTATAAAATTAATTGATGGGTATCGAACACGTGGGCACTTGTTTACTAAAACGAATCCTGTAAGGGATCGCAGAAAATACCAGCCCTCACTTGAGCTTGAGAATTTCGGATTGTCGTCAGTTGATTTAGACACTATTTTTAATGCTGGAGAAGTTATTGGAATAGGACCTCAAAGTCTACGAGTTATTATTGAGCATCTAGAGGCTATTTATTGTGATGCTATTGGAGTTGAATACATGTATATCCGAAAACCCCTTGAGCGTCAATGGATACAAGACAAGCTTAATAAAAATGATAATCACGGGAGCTTTAGCTCAGACGAAAAGAAACATATTCTTAAAAAGCTTAACGACGCCGTGTCATTTGAAACTTTTTTACACACTAAATATGTTGGTCAAAAACGCTTTTCTTTAGAAGGGAATGAATCCTTAATTCCAGCGGTTGATGCGCTTATTGAAAAAGCAGCATCTTATGGAGTAAAAGAGTTTGTAATGGGAATGGCTCACCGAGGGCGCCTGAGTACATTAACCAATATATTTGGTAAATCTGCAAGTGATATTTTTAGTGAATTTGACGGAAAGGACTACGAGGAAGAAGTCTTCGATGGCGATGTAAAATACCACCTTGGCTGGACGAGTGACCGATTGACAGATAACGGAAATCGAATTAATTTAAGTATTGCTCCAAACCCATCACATTTAGAGACTGTAGGGGCTGTAGTAGAGGGAATTACACGTGCCAAGCAAGATGCTATCGAACCAGAAAATGCAAGTAAAGTTTTACCAATAGTTGTTCATGGTGACGCCGCAATTGCTGGGCAAGGACTTGTTTATGAAGTAGTTCAAATGGCTCAATTGGATGGTTATAAGACCAACGGAACTATTCATATTGTCGTAAATAATCAAATTGGATTTACTACAAATTATTTAGATGCGCGTTCTTCAACCTATTGTACAGACGTAGCTAAAGTGACGCTTTCACCCGTGCTCCACGTAAATTCCGATGACGCCGAGTCTGTTGTTCATGCTATTATATTTGCATTGGATTTTAGAATGCAGTTTAAGCGAGATGTATTTATAGATTTATTAGGCTACAGAAAGTACGGCCATAATGAGGGTGATGAGCCACGATTTACACAGCCAAAGCTATACAAAGCTATAGCAAGCCATAGTAATCCTCGTGATATTTACGCCCAAAAATTAATAGATGAAGGAGTAATAGATTCTAATTACGTTTCTAAACTTGAGAAGGACTATAAAGCGTCCTTAGAAACAGAACTAGTTACATCTAGAAAAGATGACAAAACAGTTATTACGCCGTTTATGCAAAAGGCTTGGGAAGGCTATCCAAGAGCCAAGGTAAACAAGATGAGGTTGACAGTTGACACACGTTATTCTAAAGAAAAATTAGCGAATATTAGCAGAATCATATCTACGCTTCCTGAAGATAAAAAATTTATCCGCAAGATTTCTCGTTTGATACAGGCTCGTAGGCAAATGTTTGAAACAGATAAACTTGATTGGTCGATGGCAGAACATTTAGCATTTGGCTCTCTTTTAGAAGAAGGGTTCAATGTTCGTATCTCTGGACAAGATGTCGAGCGAGGTACGTTTTCTCACCGTCATGCAGTTGTTAAAGTTGAAGACAGTGAAGAAGAAGTAATTCTCCTTAATAATATAAGTTCAGACCAAGGCGAATTTAACATTTATAACTCGTTGTTGTCTGAATACGGCGTTGTAGGATTTGATTATGGCTATGCTATGGCTAGTCCTAATACACTAACGATATGGGAAGCTCAGTTTGGGGATTTCAGTAATGGAGCCCAAATCATGATTGATCAGTATATCTCATGTGGTGAGGATAAGTGGAAAACACCAAATGGAATTGTCATGTTGTTGCCTCACGGATATGAAGGGCAAGGAGCAGAGCATTCTTCAGGTCGAATGGAAAGGTATCTGCAACTTTGTGGAAAAGACAATATGTTTATAGCAGATTGTACCACACCAGCTAATATGTTTCATTTATTGCGACGTCAATTAAAAGCAGGTTATAGAAAACCATTAATTGTATTTACCCCTAAAAGTTTATTGCGCCATCCAAAAGTAGTATCATCAGTTGACGAATTTGCAAATGGAAGCTTTCAAATGCTAATTGATGATGCAGCGGCCAAAGTAAGTGCAGTTAAAACATTAGTATTTGTTACAGGTAAATTTTATTATGATTTATTAGAAGCAAAAGATAAATTAGAAAGAAAGGATATTGCTCTTGTTCGTGTAGAACAACTATTTCCATTACCTGAAAGTGAGATTGAGGCAGTCATAACCAAATATAAAAATGCAGAAGATATTGTTTGGGCACAGGAAGAGCCTAGAAACATGGGTGCTTATGCTCACATGTTAATGCATTTAGATGCTGTGAGAAATTGGAGAGTCGCTTCAAGAAGAAGTTATAGCGCACCTGCCGCTGGAAGTGCTACGCGTTTTAAAAAGAGACACCAAGAAGTTATAAACTTTGTTTTTGATAAAACAAAAGACAATCAAAGAAAAAAACTAAAATAAACACACAATGATTTTAGAAATGAAAGTGCCTTCACCAGGAGAGTCTATTACAGAAGTCGAGATTGCAGAATGGTTAGTTCAAGATGGAGACTATGTAGAAAAAGACCAAGCTATTGCAGAAGTAGATAGTGATAAAGCAACGTTAGAGTTGCCAGCTGAGGCCAGTGGAACCGTGACTTTTAAAGCAGAAGTTGGAGATGCTGTAGAAGTTGGAGCAGTTGTTTGTCTTATTGATACAAGTGCTTCAAAACCTCAAGAAGGAGAGTCTGCTAAAGCAGCAGCAACAAAAACAGAAGTTTCCGCAACTCCAAAAGTTGAGACGCCAACAAACACGACATATGCCACTGGATCCGCAAGTCCTGCAGCTAAAAAAATACTATCCGAAAAAGGGATTGAAGCGACCACCATTTCAGGCACTGGTAAAGATGGTCGAATTACTAAAGAAGACGCTGTAAAAGCGGTGCCAGCAATGGGACAGCAGATTAATATTGAAGGTCGTGGTGTGTCACGATCTAAACTTTCTATGTTACGCCGAAAAGTTGCTGAACGTTTGGTAACAGCCAAAAATGAAACAGCCATGTTAACGACATTCAACGAAGTTGACATGTCTCCAATATTCGCATTAAGAAAACAATATAAAGAAACGTTCAAAGAAAAACACGGCGTTGGTCTTGGGTTTATGAGTTTCTTTACGCTAGCCGTTGTTCGTGCCTTAGAATTATTTCCAGCTGTTAACTCGATGATTGATGGAAAAGAAATGATTAGTTATGACTTCTGTGACATTAGTATTGCTGTATCAGGACCAAAAGGTTTAATGGTTCCTGTGATTAGAAATGCAGAAGACTTATCATTTAGAGGCGTAGAATCGGAAGTAAAGCGCTTGGCAATTCTTGCGCGTGATGGTCAAATTACAGTGGACGAAATGACCGGAGGTACGTTTACAATTACCAATGGAGGTGTATTTGGAAGTATGCTTTCAACACCTATTATTAATCCTCCTCAAAGCGCAATTCTAGGAATGCACAACATAATTGAGCGTCCAGTTGCTATTAATGGCGAGGTTGTTATTCGTCCCATTATGTATGTCGCATTATCCTATGATCACAGGATAATTGACGGTAAAGAGTCTGTAGGGTTTTTAGTAGCAGTTAAAGAAGCCCTTGAAAACCCAGAAGAATTTTTGATGGATAATGATGTGAAAAAGGCATTAGAAATGTAGTTTAATGAGCTTCTAGCCAATTAGACCCTACATCCATTTCAATGTCTAAAGGAACGCTTAGTGTGTAAGCATTTTCCATTTCTTCTTTGATCAACACTTTCATTGTTTCTAGCTCAGGCTTGTAAACGTCAAAGACTAATTCATCATGAACTTGTAATAGCATTTTTGTTTTAAACCCCCCCTGCTGTAGTTTATTGTAGATATTAATCATTGCTATTTTTATAACATCAGCAGCACTTCCTTGAATAGGCGCGTTAACAGCATTTCTTTCTGCGGCTCCTCTCACTATTGCATTACGAGAATTAATATCTTTTAAATAGCGGCGACGGTTCGATAGCGTGGTCACATAGCCATGATCTCTAGCAAAGTCCACTTGTGAGCTCATATATTTTCGAAGTTTTGGGTAGGTTTCGTAATATGTTTCAATTAACTCTTTTGCTTCCGTCCGACTTAAATCGGTTTGATTGCTCAGCCCAAAAGCAGAAACTCCATAAATAATTCCAAAATTTACGGTTTTAGCATTTCCACGCTGTTCCCGAGTCACGTCTGATAATGACACATTAAATACCTTTGCAGCAGTTGAGGCGTGAATATCTTCCCCATTTTTAAAAGCCTCTATCATGGTTTCTTCTTGGCTCATGGCGGCAATAACACGCAATTCTATTTGCGAATAATCAGCTGCTAAAAGCGTGTACTCTTCATTTCTGGGCACAAAGGCTTTTCGTACCTGACGCCCTCTTTCAGTTCGAATAGGAATGTTTTGTAAGTTGGGGTTATTGCTACTCAAACGACCAGTAGAGGCAACAGTTTGGAGATACTCTGTATGAATATGCCCTGTGCTCTCTAAAACCTGCTCTGGAAGCGCATCTACATAGGTGCTTTTAAGCTTGGCAAGTCCTCTATATTCTAATATATGCTGAATTATTGTGTGTTCTTTTGCTAAGTAGGACAACACATCTTCAGCCGTACTGTACTGGCCCGTTTTGGTTTTTTTAGGTTTATCGACTAGCTTTAATTTTTCAAATAAAATCACTCCTAATTGCTTAGGCGACGCAATATTAAACGTTTCCCCCGCAGCTTCATATATTTTAGTTTCAAGATATGCAATATCAATATTAAGGTCTATAGACAGTGATTTTAAAAATGAAGTATCTAATTTGATGCCTTCTAATTCCATAGAAGCCAGTACTTTCACTAACGGAATTTCAATATCATTAAATAACTTTAATGTTTCTGCATCTGTCAATTCTTTTTTGAAATGACTAGCCAGTTGAAATGTAATATCCGCATCTTCAACAGCGTATTCTGTAAGTTTTTCAAGTGAAACATCTCGCATTGAAAGCTGGTTCTTCCCTTTTTTCCCAATTAACTCGATGATAGAAATAGGGGAGTAGTTCAAGTAAGTTTCTGCCAATACTTCCATGTTATGACGCATATCTGCATTGATTAGATAATGCGCAATCATAGTGTCAAATAAAGAGCCTTTAACCTCTATTTTATATTTGTGTAATACTTTCAGGTCGTATTTTAAATTCTGTCCAATTTTTTCAATAGCAGAGGACTCAAAAAAGGGTCGAAATAATTCAACTAATACTTGTGCCTCATCAAAAGGCTCTGGAAAAGGAACATAAAACCCTTTGTGTGCTTCCCACGAAAAGGCAATACCCACGAGTTCTGCATTAAGCGGATTTAGGCCTGTTGTTTCAGTATCAAAACAAACAGACGGTTGCCGCATTAGCTGTTTTATAAATAGTTTTAATCCCAAGTCTCCAGTCACATTTTGATAAAAGTGAGATGTAGAAGCAGCCGTTTCTCTTCCGTAGTTTTGAGGCGCCATAGGGGCTTCGGGTTCGTCGCCGCCAAATAAAGAAAACTGTCCAGCCCCTGCTTGTGGGGTTGCCGCGACCACAGTCTTTTTAGAGGTTGAAGTAGGCGAATCAAACTCGAGCGTTACTTCTTCTGTACTTTTGACTGCAAATGTTTTATTGAAATTATCAATTAAACGTCTGAACTCTAAGTCTTGAAAAATCGCCTCAACTTTTTCAGAATCCGGAGCTCCTAGTTCACAATTTTTTGCATCAAATTCCACAGGAACGTCCAGTAATATGGTGGCTAATTTTTTGGATAAAAGTCCAAGCTCGGCATTGGCTTCTATTTTTTCTTTCATTTTACCTTTGAGCTCATGCGTATTTGCCAAAAGGTTTTCCATACTCCCATACTGAGCAAGTAATTTTTTTGCAGTTTTATCACCCACACCTGGAAGCCCTGGAATATTATCAGAAGCATCGCCTTTCATTCCCAGGAAATCAATCACTTGTAAAGGGTCTTCAATTTCAAATTTTGCCTTTATTTCTTCCACTCCCCAAGTTTCATACCCCCCGCCAAACATGGGACGGTACATGAAAATATTTTCACTTACCAATTGTGCGAAATCTTTATCGGGTGTGACCATAAAGGTTTTGAAGCCTTCTTTTTCCGCTTTTTTTGCTAGAGTTCCAATAATATCGTCGGCCTCAAAGCCTTCCTTGACAATTGCAGGAATATTCATTGCCTCTAGAATTTTATGTATGTAGGGCACAGCAAGCTTTATACCCTCTGGAGTTGCATCCCTATTAGCTTTGTATTCCTTAAATATTTCGACACGATCTTTACTACCACCCTTGTCAAAACATACAGCTAAGTGGTCGGGTCTCTCTCTTTTTATGACATCTAGCAATGAGTTGGTAAACCCAAGTATTGCCGAGGTATCAAGCCCTTTAGAATTAATTCTAGGATTTTTTATAAACGCATAGTAGCCTCTAAAAATTAATGCATAAGCATCGAGCAGAAATAAGCGTTTTTGTTCAGCCATTATTGAAAGGGTTAAATATCTTTATTAAATCATGAGTTATTGCATAATTTTTGTTCAGCGACTTAGCTAAATAAAACTAAAGTTGAAATGAAAAAGATCGGATCTTTCTTTTTCATTTCAACTATTTAATTGGTATTTTCTTTTGGAAACTACTAATTTAAAAAGTTTATGCCTCATCTTTTTTGTCAAAAGTAATGCCTTGTCTTTGTAAGACGCTCTTTGTTTTGTAAGCATAAAACAATAGATATATAAAACATGCAACTGCAATCCAATAAGACGACTGTATGCTAAAGATATCAGCTAACTTTCCTTGAAGCGGTGGAATAATAGCACCTCCTAATATCATCATGATCAAAAATGCAGACCCTTGTGATGTGTATTTTCCTAGTCCAGAAATACTTAATGTAAAAATACAAGGCCACATGATAGAGCAAAATAGACCACCAGAAAGCAACGCATATAAAGCCAATTGACCTGATGCAAAAATACCAATGACTACTCCAATAACCCCTAACGTACTAAATATTTTTAATGTTGTAATAGGGTTGTCTTTTGCGAGGAAAAACCCACCAATTTGTATGGCAACACAAACACCAAATAATAAGATTTCTGTAGAAGAATATTTTCCAAAATTAACCAAAAGAATTACACCAAAAGCCACATAAGGCACGATTATAAGCAGCCATTTTTTAAGCCCTTTACTAGGGTTAAATACAGTAATAGCTCCGACCCAACGCCCGATCATCATACCTCCCCAGTAAAGAGAGATAAACGGCGCAATTTCTGCGTCATTCATAACCTTTAGCCCTAACGGGTTTAGGTTGTTAACCTTGTCTGCAACAAACTTTAATAGTTCACCAAGATTACTTTGTATAGTAACTTCTACTCCGACATAAGTAAATATAGCTAGCATCCCTAAAACGAGCTGTGGGTATTTCATAGCGCCCCATCCTTCAGGAGATTTTGTTGCTCGGGTATTGGCAAAAAATACACTTAAAATCACCGCAATCAAAGCGATTAAAAGTAAATAAAGGCGTTTATTTTCAATGGCTTCAGTAGCTACTGCTCCGTCTGCATATGTATTGAAAATCAATCCAAAACAAACAATGATAACAACAGTTAAAGCAATTAATATATTTTTAGCCTTATTAGCCGGTTCAAATACTTCCTCTGTTTTTGTGTTGGGTAATTTTTTAGAAAAATGAAATAAAGCGGCAGCAGCTAAAAACAAAGCGCCTACCCCTATGTAAAGGAATTGAATCGTTGTTAGTTTTATTTCGTTATTTAAAATCATTTGATTCAGATCATCTCCTGAAAGCGGAGTAGATCCGAAAATAATTAAGGCAATAACAGTGGGTCCGATGGTCGCCCCAAATGAATTAACTCCGCCAGCAAGGTTCAATCTTTGGGACCCTGTTTCTGGTTCGCCCAATGCAATCGCAAATGGATTAGCTGCTGTTTGTTGAAGTGAAAATCCAAGACCTACAATAAACAAGGCTAATAGTACCAAGTAAAATACAGAGCTGTCTCCTTGTTGTGCGCCATCAATTAAAGGGTACATTAATAAGGCGCCAAGAGCTGATATCAATAAGCCATAAACAATACCGTTTTTATAACCCCAGCTGTTAAGAATATCTTTTTTTACGGTACTTGACACCACAAACAAGAATAGTGCTCCAAAATAGTAGGCGCCATAAAAGGCGAAATCTACAAGTTGAGATTGAAACTGATCAATATTAAAATAGGTTTTGCAAAAGGGTATAAATACTCCATTGGAAGCGGCAATAAATCCCCAGAAAAAGAAAACGGTTACCAATGTGGTTAGCGCAGAGTTGTTGTTTTTAGTACTCATTTTTTAGTTGTTAGTATGTTTGTTTTTGGCAAAATAATCGCTTTAAAAACGAATTATTAGTCTAGTTGTTTGTTGGTTTTTTTATAATCAGAAATATACTAAAAAAATCCAAAACTAAAAGTATCGTTAAATAATAATATTAACTCAATTATCATTTGCATTTGTTTTATTTTTGCACATTAAAATAGCTGTAATATGATCCGACTTATAATTTTTATAATATTAGTCCTAGCATTGGATTTTTATGCCCTTCAAAGTTTCCGAAGTGTTGTAAGAACACCCTTTGTTACTTATGGATATATAATCATTTCTCTTGCAGTATTTTTTAATATAGTGTATCATGGAATGACCTTTGATAGAGGCTCAGGCAACAACCAAGGCTTTTATTTAGCATTTGCATTGTTTGTATTGGTTTATGTCCCTAAACTAGTATTATTGATTTTTATGTTTGGGGAAGATGTTTACAGACTTTTTGAAGCAGGCTATAATTATTTCATATCTAAACCAGACGAGCCATCTGCATTTTTTAGTTCACGACGTAAGTTTATTGGTCAACTTGCACTAGGATTAGCGGCCATCCCCTTTATATCCATATTGTATGGAATTACTAAAGGAAAATATAACTTCAAAGTTTTAAAGTACTCATTGTTTTTTGAGGACCTGCCAGACGCTTTCGATGGCTATCAGATTACTCAAATAAGTGATATTCATAGCGGAAGTTTTGATAATAAAGATAAAATTGAATATGCAGTTGATTTAGTAAACAAGCAAGCATCTGATGTGATCATGTTTACGGGAGATCTAGTAAATAGTAGGTCTGAAGAAATGCGTCCTTGGAAGTCAACATTCTCTAAATTAAAAGCCATTGACGGCGTTTTCTCTATTTTAGGAAATCACGATTACGGCGATTATACACGATGGCCTACAAAAGAAAAGAAGGCGGAGAACTTCCAAGAGTTATTAGATATCCAAAAAGAAATGGGTTTTGATTTATTGAGGAATGAAAGTCGATTTATTGAAAAATCAGGAGATCGTTTAGCAATTATTGGCGTTGAGAACTGGGGTAAAGGCTTCAAGCAAAAAGGCGATTTGTCTCTGGCATCTTCTAGTGTCAATCCTACTGATTTCAAAATATTACTCAGCCATGATCCTTCGCATTGGCAGTACGAGGTTGTTAAAGACCCTCTTCACTATCACCTCACGCTAAGCGGTCATACTCACGGGATGCAGTTTGGGATTGAGATCCCTGGAGTTCTGAAATGGAGCCCTATTAAGTGGCGCTATAAGTACTGGGCAGGGATTTATGAAAAAGCGGGTCAGTACATTAACTGTCTCTTATACACATCTGACGCTGCCGACGAAGAGG
>OJFP01001440.1_pt1 | contig 11539 bp, 18 predicted proteins | sample 1594141 | NCBI WGS metagenome assembly OJFP01 (sample SAMN05416843, study PRJEB24817) | seawater metagenome | isolation source: Sea water | place: Canada:Atlantic | collected 2013-07
GCAGCGTCAGATGTGTATAAGAGACAGCAATGGCGTTTGCTGTGTTGCCTCTAGTGATCGGCGCTTCGTTGATCGGCCTAAATGAAAGTTTCCGCGATGTGTTGCTTGATACTGAGTCTGGGCAAAAAATGCTAATGACTTCGATTGGGCTGATTGTGGTCGGTACGATTATTGTATTTCGTATGGTGCAGGGAGTTGGCCGTGGTTAATTTCATGTTAGCACTGCTGTGCGCTCTGCTGGCCCTTTGGTTAGTGTTTAAGGCTGGGCGCTGGGAACGCCGCAGGAAGGTGATGGGGCGACTCCACAATCATGGAGGGGATGAAACTGAAAGCCAAGATCTGGTGGCCCTGGGCCTGTCTTCACGGCTGATTTCGTCGGCGTTGATGCGTGAGGATTATAACGAAGTTTACGAGGCGTTGAAGCTAACAGGTAAGGAGCCGGAAAAGATACCGACTCTATACCTTGCTTTTTGTTGGGTCTTGCCCATCGCGCTTGCCCTTTTGGGAATTCTTTTAAAGGGGCCGTTTATAGCGCTTTTTCTAGGTGTTGTCGGATTTATTGGTAGTCGTCGTTATTTTCGATCTGTCGCTAAAGTAGCGTGCCATCGCCAGAACCAGGAGGCGATTGAGTTTGCTCAGCTATTGTCGATGTTGCTGGAGGCGGGTTTGTCGATTGAGCGAGCCTTTCGTGTAGCGGCTGTTCAGTCTCGGCCCATGATTCCCGGCTTGGTCCACCGGTTAGACCGTTTTAATAGGTTGATGGAGAGTGGGGCGGAGCGTGGAGTTGCTCTTGATGAGATTGGAGAGGGAAAGCAGATTCCTGTTCTGCATAGCCTTACCCGGCTATTAAAACAAGGGGGAGCATTGGGTGGAGCTATTAGTGAAAGTATTGAGCAGTTGATACTCGAGGCTCAAGATGTTGAGAAGAGCCGTATTAAAGAAGAGGTGAATCGTGTTGGCGCTAAAATGACAGTGGCAATGATGATTTTCATGATGCCGGCGTTATTTATCATTGTTGGTGGTCCGGCAGGCGTGAACATTGTACAAGCGATAACCCGCTAAGTGGTCAAGCAGGAGCATTTAATGAAAAGGATGAACCCGGGTATGGCAATGGTGCTAGCCTTAATTTTGGGCGGATGTGCAAGCCAAGACCAGCAGCTCGTGATATCAGATTTTGAAAGTTTTAGTCCGAATGTCCATTGCGATAAGGCAAGTGATCCGGAAGGAATGGTCGACTTGGAAATGGTTGACTCTCTGATGAGTAAAAGTCGCCCTTACGCTGCTTTGGCTCAGCTACAAAAAGCGCCACAGGAAAACCAGGAATATTGGAGTCGTTACGGTCGGTTGTTGGCGGAAACCGGTGATCTTTCTCGTGCGAAAACGGTCTTTACTGTATTGCGAGATGAGTGCAAGAGTGGTGAGGCATATCACGGGCTGGGTATTGTCGCCATGAAGCAGGGGGACTTATCTGAAGCAATGGATCTGTTCCGTTATTCGGTGAATGCGCTGCCCGCTTCTGGAAAAGTACGCAATGATTATGGCTATGCGCTATTGGTATCCGGTGATTATGAGAAAGCTCAGTATCATCTGCGCACGGCTTTGGAGTTGCAGAACGGGCAAGGCGTGGCGCGCCAAAACTTAGCTATCGCTTACATTCTTGGTGGAAATGAGCGCGGTATAGCGATGCTTAAAGAGCAGTACGGGTTTAAGCGAAGTGAGTTAGAGCGTGCGGAACGTTTAGCGAGTGGTTTCGGAGTGGAGTTATGAACAAAACACTTTTATTTTTCGTTACGGTATTTATGAGCGCCTTTTCTTATGCTGACGCTGAGCAATACGATTACGGTTTATCTTCGCCGGGATTGCTTTCTCAGCATGAGACAACAACAGAGAGGCTGTTGAAGCAGCAAAGATTAGTGCCAGTTACACCTGAAAGTGAGTTGTCAGCGCAATTATATGTAGATAGTCAGATAAGGATTGGTGAAACGTTTAAAACAGCTATCCCGGATAGTTTGCAAGAAAGAGCGGACTCTCTTAGTGAAGGTGATTAGAAAGTAATTGGCTGGTCTGTTCGTCTTTCATAGATTAAGCCATAACCTGTATAACCGATGGCGGTATGCGTTGTCATAGTATGAGGTGTGCCATGCATAATTATATGCGTAATAAAAAACAGCATGGATCCGCATTGGTTTGGTTTGTGAGCCTGACTTTTATATTTTTAATGGTCGCGTTGGTTGTTGATGGCAGTAACCTTTATAACGAAAAGCGTCGGTTGCAAGCCGCAGCTAATGCCGTTGCGTCTGAACTTGCAGCTAGTGGTCAAACTTGTTTTGGTTCGGAGCTAGCTTCGGATGCGACAGATCTTTCCAATAATGCAGAAACGATTTTAGCTAGGGACTATCCTGGTAGGGACTTTGTTGTTACCAGTGCTCAGGTTGTAACAGTAGATGGAGTTGATGGACGCTATCAGGTTAGCCCCGTTGTTTTTGATGCCAGGGAAAGTAATGGTGTGGCGGTTTCTCTTTCTTCTCCTGTGCGTGGGCTCTTGGCTATTTTTCTGGAGGGTGATCTTTCAGCACATAGCGTTGCACGCAAAGAAGTGATAGCGACAATCAGCACAGTCAATCAGACTGCTGTATTGGCGCAGGATAATACTGTTTTAGGTGCGGTTTTGGGGGGCGTGCTGGGTATTGGTCCAATTGATCCTACAGATTTAACCAGCCTGGCAGGGACTACGGCATCGATTGGTGAGCTGCTTCAGGCATTGGGCGTTGATGACGTGGCTGATTTGGTTTCACCGGTGTTGAGTGCAGAAGATTTAGCGCAAGCTTTACAGGTTGTAGGAGCGGTAACAGAGCCAACCATTGATATACTTGATGCAGCAATCCAAGCAGGTGGGTTGGACGGTATTCCATTAAGTGATGTGTTGGGGATTGTTAAAGGTACAACCGTTCCGGAAGATAGCGAATTCCCACTTTATGACACGGTGACGTCGCTTGTACTTAAAGTGGCTGAGCTTGCCTTCTCGCTCCCCTCAATCACTCTCGATATACCAGGCCTTCCAGGCGAAGAGGTGACTCTTGAGTTGGTAGTCAATCAGGCACCAACGGTACTTATCGGTGCTGCCCGATGGGATCCAGTTGAAGGTGACTGGCTTTCCAAGGCATATGGTGCCGATATTGAGCTAACATTGACGGTGAATCTAGATTTGGGTTCTTTGCTTGGATTATCGCTAGGCTCGCTTACTGTGCCCTTGGCAATATCAACAGGGCAAGGTGAGGTAGATTTGATTGCTGCACAATGTGCTTCAGGAAATAGCCAGCAGGTAACGTTTACCACAAATGCCTCAGTGAGTGGGGTGGGCCTTGATGGTGAGATCGATACTACGATTGCGGGAGGGTTGATAGCAGTAAATGCTCAAGTAGATGCCAGCCTGTTTTCGTCAGATGATGGACAGCTTCATTTCGAGGTTACTCTTCTTGAGAGCGATGAGCCGCGAACCGTGGCTCATGGTTATAATAGTGGGCAGTCGGTTACTAATGTTGGGCGTATTCGGTTAACCCTCGAGAACCTTGAGGTAAGGCTTTTAGGTTTGGGGTTATTAGAATTGTTAGGTTTGCAGGGCCTTGTTGAAGGTTTGATTAATAGTGTTGTCTCCCCCATTCTGAGTAGTCTGTCTGTCAGCATATTAACGCCGCTTTTATCATCGTTGGGTGTTCAGCTTGGTACGCTGACAGTGAGTGTTGATGATGCAAGGCAAGGTGCGATGTCACTGATTGAATGCAGCCAGGCATTATGTGCTTCGGGCCAGTAGTGTAGTGGTCTACTAAATCTGGACACCTCCGAAGGTGGTAAAGTTACCACCTTGGGAGGTGTCAGATGACTAGAAAGCGACGCTCCTTTACTCCTGAATTCAAGCAAGAAGTGGCCAGCTTGGTGCTGGATCAAGGCTATACTGTTTCCCAAACCAGTACATCGCTTGGTGTAGTCAAGAGCGTGTTGCGGCGCGGGGTCAAACCGCTTGAGGCTGAGCGTCAGGGCGTTACCCCTAAAAAAAGCCGTGCTGTTACCGGGAGCAGCGCCGGATGCAAGAGCTTGACGCTCGGTGTGAGCGTCTGGAACGCGAGAAGTGTCTCCTAAAAAAGGCTAGTGCGCTCTTGATGTCGGACGGCTGGAATCGTACTGCCTGATAGGGCCAGCTGGGTGAGCAAGGCCCTGTGAATTGGTCCGTTCAACATTTAATGTGCATCGTTCCTGTTGCTTCTGATCACCTTAAGCAGATCTGTCTCATTGATGCAGAGCGCGTGGACCTACAAGTCAAAGTGAACCGCTTGTTCAACCAGAGCCGCAGTTCGGCGCGAAGCCATACGGTACAAGGACTCCTCAATGAGCAGGGGGGAGAAGTTGACCGCAGTCTTATCGTGCACTCGGGGTAGTTTGTAGCAGTTCTGCCAATGCTTAAAAGCAGGCGACAGCTGCGCGACTGGATATACCAAATTATCAGGATCGAGAATTTGCGGTGCAGAAGCCGAACCAGTTGTGGTGCGGAGACATCGCCCACATCTGGACGGGGAGGGTCGGAGTTACCTGGCCGTCGTCCTGGATTTCTAAGCCAGGCGGGTTGTGGGCTGGGCCATCTCCAGCCACCCGATGCAGACATGCTTGTGAAGGCTCTGGATCATGCTTGGGAGCAGCGAGGACAACCTGATAAAGTCATGTTCCACTCGGATTAGGGCGGCCAGTATCCAGTACGCCAGCCGTCTGTTCCGGCAACGTCTATGGCGCAATCGAATGTGGCAAAGCATGAGCTGGCAGGGTAACTACTGGGATAATGTTCCTATGGAAAGGCTGTTCCGTAGCCTGAAGTCAGAGTGGCGGCCGACGATGGGTTATCAGTAATTTTATGAGGCAAAGAAAGATATCGGAGATTGCCTGATGGGTTGCTACAGTCCCCGTAAGCCTCAGCGTTACAATGGTGGGATCGCGCCTGTGCTGGCCGAGGGAAAATCTAAATCACTGTCCGGTATTGGTTGACCACTGCATTAGCAGCACAAAGTCACAATGGATCTTCCGCAAGTTATAAGCTCTACCGGTCGACTCTTTCGCTCCATAATGGAGTTTTTAGACGATCGTGCTGAATTAGATATCGAAGGCAATATTCCAATACAAACGAAATAGACCTTTAAATTTCTATCAGAGGAGTATGAATTTTCTATTCGTACTGCTATTAAAGAGGCCGATGAAGTCGAGGAAGCAAATTTAATCGATTGCTCCTCTGATTCTGATGCAGACCCAGTGCGCCTAGATTGGTCGGACTGTGGTTGCTTTACGTTAGTCGTCACCGATGATTCTAGCACGGGATATCGTTACACATTCTGTTAAAACGAGGAAAGCAACGAATTGCCGGGTACCTGTGATATCTGTGGAGTTCATAGAGCGCAGGAAGAGCTGGTGGATTATTGGCCGCTCGATGATGGTGGCGTTGAAGCTCGCTGTTATTACTGCTCAAGCAGTTATCATGCCGACAAAGATGATTGAAAATGCCGAGCAAATCAATCATCTTCGCGCCTACGGCGCCTGGCGCAGCAAGGCTGCACCGGTTATTACGGCGTTAGCCAAAATTGGAGATAGTTTAAGTGAATGTGGAACTGAGCGTTGTCGGCTCCATAGCGTCAGTTATTGCGCTAATAGCCATGGGGATCGGTGGAGTTATACAACTATTTCGTAAGTACCGTATTTATCGGTCGGAAAGGGATAAAAGAGCTGATAAATTCCGTGATTTTCTGGTCAGAGTTGTCGATGAATCCACTACTGCTAACGAAAGGTCTGATGTATCCGCTCTTATTCAGCATACACTTTCAATTTGTCGTAATAAGATCATCCAGCAGTATTGCGAACTCATAACTTCTCTGGTTATTGGCGGGTTTGGGTTCCTCATTGCGTCTAGCATGCATGCTGGCATTATCGCTTGGGTGTTTTTGTTGCTACGTATACTCTTCAGTACGGTTGATCTTTGGTTCATTTCAACGATGAGAAAAGATGTTGAGCATTCAGAGTGGCAAATAGGTGAGGCATGGGCTGGCTATTTTGAGAAAGCGCATTCTCGTAAGAGTTCCCTGAGCAATGGCTAACAAATGGGAAGTGGTCATCCGACGTTATCATTTATGTGCCTCTCTTATTCGACAAAGAGAGTGCCATACCGATTTTGAGGGAGGCCCGCTCACAATCAGTGGCCTGCGGGTGCTCTTTGCGCGCCGGCCTCATTGTTACTGATAAATTCACATGCCGATGAAAGGAGTCGTAGGTGTTTGAAGTTAAAGCAACTCAGCATGTTTTGGCGGTCAATAATGTTGATGAAAGTGAACGATATCTTTTAGATAAGCTTGGTTTTTCTGTTCGCTTTCGAGTAGACGGCTGGTCGTTCCTGAGCCTTGGCAGTTTTCATATTATGTTGGGGTATTGCCCGGATGAGATTTCTGCTGAAGCGACCAATGAACATTCTTACTTTGCGTATGTGAATTGCGTGGGCATTGATGATATTTATGGTGATTATCGGAAGCGCGGTGTTGATATTTTTCAGACTATTTCTAATAAACCTTGGGGGTTGCGTGAGTTTGGCGTAGTTACTCCAGATGGGCACAGAATTATGTTTGGCGAAGACATCGGAAAATCGTGCGCTAGGGGCCTTTGAAAACCCCTTTGCGTGCTCAGCCTAATCGGGAACGTGCAGTTTTTACTCATAACAGGTGGCTCTGGTTCCGGCGATATCGAAAGCGATAAGGCTGAATCGTTTTCTCACTTCCGATTGATAGACTACCGTGTCGAAACCGGGGCTTCGTGGGTTTGTTTCAGCTAGGGCGTTAATACGATTATGGTTCTATGTATTTCTTCTACTTAACTTACTTCATTCAACAATAAATAAACTCCATGACCTCCTCATTTCACTGCTTGTATTCTTTCCGTCGCTGCCCTTACGCCATGCGCGCTCGTCTAGGACTCTTGTTTGCTGAGATGCGGGTGGAGTTGCGTGAGGTGGAACTAAAGAATAAGCCAGCCCAGATGTTAACAATTAGCCCTAAAGGAACGGTGCCAGTCTTGCAGCTTTTCGACGGGACTGTAATTGAAGAGAGCCGAGATATAATGATATGGGCACTTGAGAAAAATGATCCGCAAGGGTTGCTGTATACAAAGGGCGCGGGTCAGATTGATGCTCTCATTGAGCAAAATGATAGCGAATTCAAATATTGGCTTGATCGCTATAAATACGCGGATCGTTACCCAGAGAAGACCCAGACAGAGTATCGACAATGCGGTGAAGCCTTTTTGCAGGTCTTGGAAGGGCTGTTGATTAAACACCCGTTCTTGCTGGGGGATAATGTGACCCTTGCGGATGTCGGTATTATGCCGTTTGTCCGACAATTCGCGCATGTAGATCGCGATGTTTTTTACAGCCTGCCTTACCCTAACCTGCAGGTGTGGCTGAAGCGCTGGTTGCAGCATCCATTTTTCTTGCAAGCCATGGTCAAATATAAGCCATGGTGCGAGGGGGATGAATTGGTGCTTTTTCCTTCTTACGGTTAGGTTTTCCAACGGCAAGAACATTCGCATTAGTCTGCTAGGGGCACAGGGAGTCAGCGTGATTCTTTGTGCGTATATTCCAGTGTGGCCTCACCTAATACTTCGCACGCTTGAAGAATTTTAGCTTCAATGCTGACTTTATCTCCTTCCTGCATCTCTATCGTAATGCCTCCGCTGGTTTGGTCGTTGCCACGAATGTAGAGCTGTCCTGTTTCGCTGTCGAGGCGTGAGACACCGTTTTTGTTTTGTTTTGCCCGTAGCAGATAGGTCAGTGTGTTGTAGTAGCCGCTGCAGGTCACCTTGAGATTGAAACTATGGTTGGCGCCGATGGCGCTGTGAAGAATGTCGAGTTTGCAGTCCTGCTCATAGGCCTGAGCCGTTGAGATTAGTGCGAAAAAGGTGAATAGGATCAGAAGTGGTTGGCGCATGGTTGCAAGTGTCATAGGGCGTGGTAGTGGATTCGGAAAATCGAAAGCCTACCGCAAAATGGTGCGTACATATAGTAAGCGCGTGTAACCACATCTGCTGGAAGCAGGGTAAAGATGTCTATAGGGTAGAAGTCACCATGCCTCTCCACACAAGCAACAGGGCTGAAATATGGTAAACAAAGGAATGATGCGCAACTCGACGATTTTGGTGCCAGTGTTTTTGCCGGCGGTGATCGTTTCCTTATTGCTGATTATCGGCACCATCAGTGATCCGGAGCTGGCTGGGGAGGTGTTTTCTTCTGCCCAGGCATGGATCACTGAAACGTTCGGCTGGTTTTATATGCTGGTGGTGGCGCTATTCTTTCTTTTTATTGTCGGTATCAGCATGACATCGTGGGGCAATATTAAGCTGGGGCCGGATCATTGCGAGGCGGAATATTCGTTTCCAGAATGGTTCGCCATGCTGTTCTCGGCGGGGTACGGCATCGCTCTATTGTTCTTTGGGGTCGCTGAACCAGTATTACATTATTCTGAGCCGCCTGTAGCCGACCCGCAGACGGTGGAAGCTGCTAAGCAGGCCATGCAGATTGCATTTTTCCACTGGGGCTTCCATATCTGGGCCATTTACGGCTTGGTTGGCCTAGTGATGGCCTACTTTGCGTTTCGTCATGGGTTGCCCTTATCCATGCGTTCGGCGTTCTATCCTCTTATAGGCGAAAAAATCTATGGGCCTATTGGCCATGCTATCGATGTGTTCGCTATTTTGGGCACCATGTTTGGCATCGCGACTACGCTGGGTTTATCTGCCGCGCAGATAAACGCAGGCCTGAATTATCTGTGGGACGTGCCGGTGGGCAATATGGTGCAGATCAGTGCTATCGCCATTGTCACCGCGATGGCCACGGTGTCGGTGGTGGCGGGGATGGACAAGGGGGTGAAGCGCCTGTCGATTCTGAACATGATGCTGGCGGTGCTGCTGATGCTGTTTGTGTTTGTGGTCGGCCCCACGGTGCATATTTTGGAAAGCTTTGTGCAGAACACGGGTAGCTACCTGAGCAATATTGTGGAGCGCACCTTTAATCTACAGGCTTACACCCACAGTGACTGGATCGGTAACTGGACCCTGTTTATCTTCAGTTGGACTATTGCTTGGGCCCCGTTTGTGGGGCTGTTTATTGCCAAGATCAGCCGAGGTCGTACCATCCGCCAATTTGTGGTTGGGGTGATGCTGGTGCCGAGTATTTTTACCTTTCTGTGGTTTTCAGTGTTTGGTGATACCGCGCTTAACCTGATTATGGAGCAGGGTTATACCGAGCTGGTAACCCAGGTGCAGGCAGACAAGGCGGTGGCTTTGTTCCAGCTGTTTGATCACCTTCCCTTGTCTAGCGTGGTGTCGTTCCTGGCGGTATTGTTGATTGTTACCTTCTTTGTGACCTCGTCGGATTCCGGCTCCCTGGTGGTGGATTCCCTCGCGTCTGGTGGGGTGCTGGAAACCCCGGCTTGGCAGCGGATTTTCTGGGCTGTTCTGGAAGGAGTCATCGCATCGGTGTTGTTATTGGCAGGAGGCTTAAGCGCACTGCAAACCATGACTATGGTGAGCGCCTTGCCGTTTGCGATCATTATCCTGCTGGCGGCAGTGGGCATGTGGCGGGCGCTGGTGATTGAAGGGCACCGGGAAACCAGCTTGCAGGCGCATATGGCTCATAGCCGCCACATGACTGGCAGCCAATGGCGCCATCGCCTCACGGCGATGATTCGTTACCCTACTCGGCAAGAGGTGGAAACCTTCATCCGTGATACTGCCATGGGCAGTATGACAAAGGTCGTTGATGAGCTGCGTAAGGTTGGCTGGGATGCGTCGGTGGATTTCGATGAGCAATTTATCCGCGCCGAGTTGGTGGTCAATCGCGATGAGCACGTGGGTTTTATCTATGACATCCGTTTGATCACCACACCGGTGCCGGAATATGCCTACAGCAGCCGTGAGGCCAGGGTAAACGATGCCCATGAGTATTGCCGCGCTGAGGTGTTCTTGCGTCGAGGTGGCCGTTCTTATGATGTATTCGGCTACGATGAGGTGGATATCATTCGCGATATGCTCGACCAGTTCGAAAACTATTTGCACTTCTTGAATGTGGCGCCGGGTAAGCTGCCCTGGGAAATGGCGGAGCATGATGACCTGCTGCGCGATCAGTCTGGCGGCGACAGCGAAGGCAAAAAAGGGGAAGACGGCGGGAGTGTGAAGCCAGCGTAATGGCTCGCTAACGGGAGTAGAACTACCGCTTGGGCGCCCCACATTTTGGGGCGTCTTTCGTTTTGGCGGTGGAACTTAGATTTAGCCGTAACCCATTTCCTGGGGGTCGCCTTGAACAGGAGAGCCGGAGGCATCAGCGTTTCGGTGCGATTTTCTCCAAGCTCATTAGGGTATCCAGATAGTTCACAAAGTGCTCTAGATACGCGGGCGACAGCTCGCGCAGCGTTTCAATGGCGCGGGTGACCATCCGGTGAGAGTTAAGTGGGCCTGCGTCGCTGGGCGTTTGGGTAATGGCATCGTCGATGCGTTGGCGAGCCTGCTGGGCCTGACGCTGGCTGCGCAGTTGACGCAGGGCGTTCAGCTCCCGTTGTTTGGGTGGTAGCGGTGGAGCACTGGCGCCATTATCCGCCAGTACCTGTTTTTCCTGTTGTTTTAATAGACCCGCCAGAGTGTTGTTTTCCTCCGGGCTGTCATCTGTGGTCATCAGGCTGTAAGCCCGATGCAGCGGAGCAAACGGTGAGGGCCCAGCGGGTTGCGACGCTCGGCGCAAGCGGGGGCGGAACTGAGCGGGGTCGTCGCCGGCTTCGCCAGCAGCGTCCAGCGTTGCTTTGGCTTGGCTGAACGCGCTTTGGTATTCGCTGAGTTGGTTGTCCAGCTTGCTCAGTGTGCCAGCGGGAGGGGCCGGCAATGTGGCCAGCCGTTGGGTAAGGCTGGCCAGAAAACGGAACCGTACCGGGTCAAAGTGTTCTCCTCCTTGCTCTTGCAGGGCCTCTAGGCGCTCTGTCAGAGCCTCCAGAGTTGCTGAGGGGGAGGACGAGGGAGAGTCCGCGTCAGGGCGCATCGGATTTCTCACTTTGTCGGGGCACGGTGGTCAGCTCCACCCGGCGGTTACGGGCACGGCTGTCCGCATCGTCATTGGGGGCCACCGGTTGGTTATCGCCAAAGGCGGCGGCAAACACCTGATCGGCGGGCATGCCCTGCTCAATCAAGGTACGGGTGACGGTGAGTGCTCGCTGGGCTGACAACCCCCAGTTATCCGCATAGCGGCCGTTGCCCCGGTTGATGGGTAGGGCGTCGGTGAAGCCGCTAACCATGAGCATATCGTCGTGTTGGCTGAGGAACACCTGTAGCGGTTTTACCAGATCACTGAGCAGGGCTTTGCCTTCCGGTTGCAGCCGGTCGGAGTTGAGCTGGAACAGCACGCTGCCGCTGATGCCGATACGGCCATTGTTGAACGTCACCCGGCCTGTCTCTTATACACATCTGACGCTGCCGACGAAGA
>OJFP01001442.1_pt1 | contig 11534 bp, 9 predicted proteins | sample 1594141 | NCBI WGS metagenome assembly OJFP01 (sample SAMN05416843, study PRJEB24817) | seawater metagenome | isolation source: Sea water | place: Canada:Atlantic | collected 2013-07
ATCTACACTATCCTCTTCGTCGGCAGCGTCAGATGTGTATAAGAGACAGCATCATAAGAATATCCTGTTTCCTGCCCGTTAGGGTTTATAATACTACATATTCCGCCAAACCTTTTATAGAAATAGTCTGTTATCAAGGCATTAGGCAAATCATCTCTCAAATCAGGATTTCCGTTATCTACGCAACTACCTTCATAACCTATTAAGGTGTCATTAATATCAACATTAGAAAGCGCTTGAGTATACTCTGCTAGAGTACAATTTTTTAAAATTCTTTTTACTTTATCGTCATTACGCCAAATAATAAGATTTGTAGGACCATATGGGTGTTTGTACTCTTTAGGTCTTCCAAAATTATCATAACTTAGTATTTCAACTAGGTATTCAAAATCAGAATTTTCACCTTTTATTGTTCCAACTTTAGAAACATTAAGGTGTCCATTTATGCTATCATAAAAGATTCGTTTAAGAGACAATCGCTCATTGTTATTTTCTGTCCTCCTCCAGTTTTCTTGCTGTATAGGTGTGCTAAGTCTATGTTGTTCGTAAAGACCCTCTTGGTAAATGTTAGTGTTATAAGGGTTTAATACTGGTGAAATTGCTAATAAATCTTCAGGTACTGGATAAAATAGTTTTTGAACATTAAACTCATCAGGTTTTGAAGTTGATGTGATAATTTCACTAACTAACCCACCATAAAGGGGATGATTTATAGTTTTCTGTTCTGTTATAATTTTTTTATATGCACTATCATCTACTTCTAAAATTGGGAGTGGATCAATATATGCCGTATTAACACTTGTAATTGTATCTGTTCTTTTTGAAAAAGTAGTATAGAAGCTGAGGTTTATATTTTCTGTACTAGTGAAAATATAAAAACAATCTGCAAACAATCTAGTACCGATAACACTTGAGACAGATTCTAAATTATCTCTACTATACAGGTTTTTTGATTTATTTAAAATATAAAGCTCGTCATTCTTTTTTAAAATGTCTTTTTTACTAATCAGGGTACCATCAAACATTCCAGAATTTCCTAACCCAAAATTTCTCATAGTTGGGTGTTGCTGGTTGTAATCCATATTTGTTGCTGTAATACCAAAATAAGATATGGCGCCAGGGTTTCCAACATCTTCAAAAGTCATTTCATAACCTCCTTTCTCAAAGTTATCACCTCCAAGACTTACTGTAACTTTTGGAAATGTAAACTGGCCATCAAAGTCTGAGAGGCTGGCTCCAAGTGTATTACTACCATTATGTATTAGAATGTATACATTAGTCCAATAATTTGGAGTAACAAGTTCACAATCTGTACCATAAACTAAACAACAATCAATGAATTTACTACTATATACTGTCTCAAAATTCAATTTCTTACTTCCAGAAAATTGATCTTGATACTTATCTATGCTATTATAATAATATCGTGTAATTTCGTCTTGGCCTTCAGGTGATCTATCTATTTTGCGTTTAACTCTTAAGCCAGGAGCATCTACTAAAACCTCACCTATTTTAACTCTAAAACTACCATTAATTTCAATTTTATCTTGATCATCGTTACAAGATGAAGCAATAGTGTTAGATGTAAAACGCATAGAAACTTTATATTGATTTCCTGGATAAATAGTAAATAGTGCTACATTGCTATACTCTGTGTCGTCTTGACTAAGTGCTCTTATATGAGAAGAAATTAGAGTGTTTGTATTGTAATCCCTTAACTCGATAGTAACCTTATCTTGGTGTTGAAATCTACCAGTTTTAGCAAAAACATTATAATTAAATTCTATTTCTTGTTCGGAGTTAACTTCGTTTTCACTTACAGATCCATCAGGCTGAAGCTCAGCAACTCCTAGGAGCACTTCTTGATAAGTTTTATCGCAAGGGATTTCGTTATTGGGTGAATTATCCCATAAACTATAGTAGTGAAACTGGAATTCATCTTTTAGATCTTTTGTGGCCTCATACTCAAATTCTGTTTCGCCTCCTGTAGGATAAATAATTTTCTTGAGGCTACCTTTTCTTGCAAAAGAATAATCTGCAGTTCTATCTGCAAAAGACTGATAGTCCTCAATAAATTCTGGGTGAGTGGTTTTAGGAATTAATGTTGTATTCTGCTTTCCATTATAATACCCTAAAAAATCTTGACTAAAAGAAAAAGGTGCCGGCAAGCTGGATGGGTTGTCATAAATAAAATCATATACTTTGTTACCATTAAAACTATTGCTATGATCTACTTCTCCAAAAACAACTTTGTTTAAAAAAAAGCGTTTTGAGTTAAATTCTGCGTAATTCATACTGACTTCATTAACTACTGTATTTGCAAAAGTATCAATTAACAATATCTTGCTGAGCTTTAGTGGCATAGATTCTAAAGAACTCGGTGTGTTTACAAATTGCATTTCCATACTAGAGTTAGGCGAGTGTATTCTCTCTAAAAACTTAGCACCTATTATTTTATTAAATGTTCTTGTGGTAGTCTGTGTGGTTAATGAGGATGTTAAATCTTTACAGCCTGGGCAATCGGGTGATGATACATCAATAGTTTTTGAAGTTACATATTGCTTCTGTTGATCCATACTCATCTGATAGTCATAATCAACTGAAGAATAGTCAAAATAAACACTATCTCCCATTGGATCAATAATTTTCTTTAGGTAAAATGCTGTAGGTTCATAAACACCTCTAGATAATTTTTGGGTAACTGCAGACTCCTCAATATGTGATTGTGCTCCGCCAAAATAATATTCTTTACCATTAGAATCTGTAATGATAATTTCACTCGTATTAGACTTTAAAAACCTAATACTAAGACTTTGGTCATTTTTGGTAAGAACTCCAGCACAGGGTTCGGTAAAATCACAATTTCTATCTAAATAAAATTTACCGGATATTCCCAGAAAATTAAAACTGAAAATGTCAATTTGAGTATCATATGTGTATGATCCTGCATTATCAATTATAGCATGAACCTGTACTACATCATCATCTCCGTTTTGATAATTTAAGCCGTCACCTTCAGTTCCATCTAGGGCATCTATATCTTCCAAAAAATACCTATTAGATTTTTCATCAGGAACATCCATCACTTGTCTAGTAATTACTCCACCAGCCGACAAGTTCCAATTAATTCCAGTCCAAGAAGAATTTTGATTAATTTTCACACCATTTCCAATGTAATTAAGTGAAAGAGGTATTTCAATTAGTCTAGATTTATAACTAAATATTGGTATACTGGCTGCTGCTTTTCCTGTATATTCATTTATTGGTGAACCAGCATATCTTGTCATCTCAAAGGATTGTGGTGATGAAACAGAAAACTTAAGGATTTCTTCCGGATCATTTTGAGAAAAACAAATGTTAATAATGCTAAGGAATAAAATAGAAAGTATTGATTTTTTCATATTTAGTTGGCTAGGGAGAAATTACGGTTTCAAATAAATAAAAAATATACACCCCAATGAATATTTTACAAAAACATTAACATATAATATAATTATCATTTCACAATCTAATATTTATTACATTTACCCTAGAAAATACAATATGAAAAAATTACCTTCATTTAATTTACAGGAAATGTTAATAGTACTTGCTATTATAGGAATATTATTATTAATAGCTTTACCTAACCTTATGCCTTTAATTGCCAAAGCTAAGAGTGTTGAGGCGCAAACACAGCTTAAGGCAATTTATAACGCACAGACGACACATCGCTATATGTACTCTAAGTTTACAAATGATATTAATAGCTTAGACTATGAGGCTCCACGCACGGTTTTGAATAATGGTACTGCCAATTATAATTATGAAATTATGTCTTCGGATAATATTAGCTTTAAGGCACGTGCTATTGCTGTAACAGATTTTGATGGAGATGGGATTCTTAACGTTTGGGAGATTGATGAAACAGGTATACTTAAACAAACAGTGAAGGATTAATGATTTGGTTGTATATCTTAGTAGTAGGTATACTATTTTGTATAGCTTATCAAGATATTAAAATGCTAGCTGTAAATTGGCCTGCATTTCCGTTATTAGGGCTTTTATTGTTTATTATAAATTATCATCAATTACCAAAATTCTATTTTTACTGGTCAACTAGTATTAATATTTTTATTGTAAGTTTAATACTAATATTGCTTTATATGTATGCTAAATATATATTGAAGCAGAAATTTTATGCAGTATTTGGGCTAGGAGATATCCTGTTTTTTTATGCCTTTTCTCTCGGTTTTCCAACTATTAGTTTTATTGTACTCTTTGTATTTTCTATAATCTTTTCATTATGTATACACATATTTTTATCAAGAAAAACTAAAAATAAACATGTCCCACTTGCTGGGTTTATGTCAATATTCTTAATATTGATATTTCTATTAGATATATACTTACCAAATTTTTCTATTTATAATTATTAGTTTGACTTTAATAAATGAAAATATTCCTAATTCTATAATTCAGTTAATTTCTGCTGAACAGGCTTTTCACTATAATATAGTACCGTTTAATTTACAGGATGAAACTTTATCTTGTTATTCAAAACAAGAAGCATCTCAAGCCACTCTAAATGAATTTAAGATAATCTTTGATGTAAAGAAGGTTATTATTAATACAATCCCAGATGAAATATTTCAAGAGTTGCGCTCTAGGTATTATCGAATTTCTAATCAAAATAATAAAAAGAGGACGCTTCATTATAACAATGATTTTCTTGATCAAATTATTATTGCTGCAAAATCTATAGGGAGTAGTGATATTCATTTTGAACCCTATGAAAATGAATGTAGGGTGCGTTTTCGTTTAGATGGTAAACTTTTAGAGCAATACAATATAACTATTTCCGAGTATCCCATTATAGCAAATAAAATAAAAATAAAAGCTGGCCTTGACATTGCAGAAAGACGTTTGCCTCAAGATGGTCGTATTACAATGCACAATGAATTTAACGAATTTGATATAAGAGTATCTTCCTTGCCAACACTGCATGGTGAAAAAATTGTATTGCGATTACTCAATAAAGATGCAGGAGATATTAACCTTGATGTATTAGGTTTTTCATCACAAGAATTAACGCTTTTCAAAGAGTATTTAAAAACACCTCAAGGTCTTATATTAATTTCTGGCCCTACTGGTTCAGGCAAAACAACAACATTATACGCTGCACTAAAATTATTAAATAAACCAAAACATAATATCCTCACTATAGAAGACCCTATCGAGTATACATTAGAGGGTATAAATCAAGTACAATTAAAAGAAGCAATTGGGTTAAATTTTGCTTCAGCATTACGATCTTTTTTAAGGCAAGATCCGGATATTATTATGGTAGGAGAAATAAGGGATGTAGAAACTGCAAATATGGCTATTCGAGCATCATTAACAGGGCATCTTGTATTATCAACTATTCACACTAACTCCGCTTGGGCAACAATTTCTCGATTAATAGATATGGGTATTCCATCTTTTTTAATCGCAAGTACTTTAAAAATGACAATAGCACAAAGATTAGTGAGAAAATTATGTGAGTCTTGTAAAATAGAACAAGATATTAAATCCTCATCATTTCCAATTAGTTATGAAAATTCAAAAAATCTGCATGCTATTTACAAAAGTGTAGGATGTCAAGACTGTCATTACACCGGATATAATGGGCGTGTTGCAATTTATGAGATTATTCCTATTACTAAAGAGTTAGTCGAGAAAATTAAATCTAATAGTTTAGATATAAACGATTATCTTGCCGAACACAAAATTTCAACACTAAAAAGTAATGCCGAACGGTTACTACATTCAGGAGTTACCACTTTAGACGAGGTCTATACTTTTCTTAATAATTAATATGAAACCTTTTTTAATCATTGTTTTTCTTAGTTTTTCACTTGTTGGTTTAAGTCAAGAAGTGAATCGTATTCAGGACATTAAGAATCAATTAGAGCTTCTTTCTGTTGATAATGAAGGTTTTAGTGAAACGCTTAAATTAGAATTTAATATTAATAATGTTACACTAAGTAACTTTCTTATAGCAATATCTAGAGTTCACAATATTAATATTAATGTTTCTCCAGAACTAAGTCAAATTACTTTAGTAAATAACTTTTCTAATGTAAATGTAGCCGACGTCCTTTTGTTTCTATGTAAGGAATATAAACTTGACATTGTATTTACGGGTAATATTTTATCCATTAATAAGTATAACCCACCTATAAAAATAACCGAAGAAAAAAGAATTGATATTAATTTTGATCCTAATGATAACGTACTTTCACTAGATATAAATGGTGATCCATTAGGTAAAGTTTTTAGGGAAATTATTGATTTATCTGGTAAAAATCTTCTCTATACAACGGGTATGGAGAACCTTCCATTAACTATGTATCTTAATAGAGTTACTTTTGATAAAGCTATACAGAGCCTTGCTTTAACCAACAACTTAGAGTATACAAAATCAAAAGATGGTTTCTATTTGTTTAGTCAAGGCTATAATAAAAATGCAGAAAGTGCAAATAGTACTAATTTCAATAGAAATAGAATTACTAACCAACCTAATTTTTCTTACCAAGTTTTAGATACTGTTAAGCAAATTTTACGTGTAGATTTTAAAAATGCACCAATTAATGAAATTGTTAATGAAATCGCATTAGATCTAAATCTTGATATTTATGTTGCAACACCATTATATAATGCAGGTAATGCTACTATAAAATCTAAAGCAATTACTTTTGATGGGTTACTCAATAATATATTTGAAAGTCAACAAACCCAAGCTAGTAAAACCATATCATCTAACGATCAAAATTCTGGTCTAAGTAATAGAAATACAAGCCAAAATACGCAACTACAAAGTCAATCTTTCGGATATAAAAAAGAAGGTACTATGTATTTCTTTGGGTTAGAAGATCAATTAAGTGTGCGTAATGTAGAAGTAATCCCTCTCATGCATCGTTCTGTTGAGCTATTAGGAGACCCTTCTCGAGGTGCAGGAAGAAGCGCAGGCAGAACTGTTGATGGAGACATAAATTATATCACAGGCCAAAATAATGGATTCTCTAATACAACTAGAAATAACAATATTAATACAAACCAAAAGCGTTTTGAAAATTTTGATAATAAAGCAGAAGCATTAATAAGTATTTTGCCAGACGATATTTTAGCAAATCTTGATGTAAAAATGGATGTAGAGCTAAACAGCTTTTTAATTAGTGGCCCGTCAACAGCTATAAATCGTTTTAGGTCATTTATAAAAAAAATAGATAAACCAATTCCAGTTATTCTTATAGAAGTTATGATTCTTGAGATAAATAGGAATGCCACATTAGAAGCAGGCGTTTCTTTTGGAATAGGAGATGAGCCTATTAATACTCAGGGAAGTATCTACCCTACAACAGATTTAAACTTAGGGTCAAATACAATTAATAGAATTATTGGCGGTTTTGATGGCTTTATAAATATTGGTCAAGTTGTACCTAACTTTTTTGCAAATATTAAGGCAATGGAAGCTAATGGTAATGTGAAAATACGCTCAACACCAAAATTATCTACACTTAATGGACATCGTGCAAACTTGTCTATAGGAGAAACCACATACTATGTAGTTACTAATCAAAGTTTTTTTGGTTCTCAAGTCCCTCAAACCTCACAAATTAGAAATTTTCAACCTATAGATGCAGAGCTAGGTGTTAGCATAAAACCACTTGTTGCAGGTGATGGTCAAATTACCTTAGATATACACGTAATTCAATCAGATTTTAATAATATACGCATTACAGAAGATGCACCTCCAGGTCTAAACTCTAGGGAATTTAGTTCAATTGTGCGTGTAAGAGATCAAGACATAGTCGTTTTAGGAGGTCTTGAAGAAAAGATAAAAAATGATTCAGGAAGTGGTGTTCCTTTTCTTGCAAGAATTCCAATAATTAAATGGTTATTCAGTAAACGTATACGTCAAGATTCTAAACGTAAATTATCGATACTTATAAAACCAACTATAATTTATTAGAATGATTGATAGGTTAAAGATATTTTTTAATAGAGGCGCATTTCTTAATGCTATTGAAATTGTCGAAGAATCGAATATTATTACATATAATCTAGTAAGAGCCAAGCTCTCTAAGGATATCTTATCTATTGTAGAAACTTTTAGTTCAACTTCCTTGGATGAAATTCAAGAAATGTTGCCCGCTAAAGAACCAGTGTATCTAGCAATAAATACACCTTCAGTTCTTACCAAAATTATTGATGATGTTTCATCGTCAAATGAAGCAATTGTGAATAGAGCTTTTCCTAATATTGATTTTTCTAAATTTAATTATGAAATTTTAAAGCAAAAATCATCAAGTATAGTATCGGTTTGTCGCATTCAAGATCTAGAAAATATTATTGCTAACTTAAAAAAACATAAAATTATAATAAGTAATATCTCAATAGGAATATCTAGAGTCGATGCAATTTCTAAAATTATTAATGAAAATAAACTACAATTATCTAATCTAAGTTTAGAGTTACATGAAAATGATATTATAGCAGTCAATAGATTCAAGGAAGACGAAATTATAAAGTCTTATGTTATAGCCGATATGAGAATTAATAATAGTTACTTACTTGGTTTTTCTAACATACTTTCAATAGTAGGGGTGTCCTCAAGCATATCATCTAACTTAGAAGCAGTTAATGAATCTATTCAAAATACACTCTTTAATAGGCGTTTCTTTTATTATATATCAAGATCTATTTTGGGCTTTTTATTGCTTCTTCTTCTCGTTAATTTTTTAGTGTTTAATTATTATTTTTCAAAAAATGAATCACTAAAATTGACAACTCCTCTTAATAATGCAAAGTCATCACAACTATCAGCATTAAAGGAAAGCGTTAATAAAAAAGAATTGCAAGTTAAATCTATTTTTGCTCCATCTCATACATATATAACATATGTCTTTGATGATATCGCTAAAAATATCCCAAGTGATATTCAGTTAACACTAATGGAATATCAACCTAATGCGAGTACAATTAGAAATGACAAACCAATTATGTATTCAAAAAACAGTCTAGTAATTAAAGGCGAAACAATTAGTAAGGAACGATTTAATAATTGGATAGAAGTTATTGAAAAAAAAGACGCTATTACAAATCTAGAAATTTTAAAATTCACTTTTGTTAATGAAAAAGCTTCTACCTTCAGTATTAAAATTAGCTTAAAAAATGAAATTGAATAGGAAGAGCATATTTTTAATAATAACCTTTGCGTTTTCAATTGTAATCGTCTATAAATTCGCATTATCTACAACTATAAGTGAGCGAACTTTGTATGAGAGCTTAGAGAAAAAAAGTGACTTGAATACCAATAACACTCGTCAGGCATTATTCCTAGATAAAAAAATAAAGATTCTAGATAGTATTTTATTAGAACATAACATAGCATCTGGGTCTGTTCAAAACCAAATATTAAATATTCTTACAAATACATCAGATAGCTTAAATTTTAATCTTTTGTCTTTTTCAGAACCTCACAAAGCTACTTCAGAATATGGTATAATTACGACGTATAGATTTGAGCTTGAGGGACAATTTACAACGTTGCTTAAAGTTTTAAATTATCTAGAAACTAAGTACTCAATAGGAAGTATCACCCATATAAGTTTTGAGAAGAAGAAAAACTATAAAACTCGAGATGAACAATTACAAGTTAGTTGCTTTTTGGAAGTTCAAGATTTTTAATTTTAATAATATTTATATTTTTAGAAATACGGTATAGGACTCTGTACAGTATTTTAATTTTATTAATGTAAATAACGATAGAGCATTAAATTATTTTTTTTATAGCCCCGTATTTTTTAATTAAAAATTAAAATTATGGAAGGAGAAATCAAAAAGATTATAAATCATTTTGACAATCAAATCAGCAATATAAATCAAATTAGAGATATACCTCTTTCAGAAATATTATTAGGCATCGAGTATTGTGAAAACTGTATCTTTAAACTTAAAGATTTGGTAGTAAATGGACAGTTTAAAACTCAAAAATCTGAAATTGAATTTTTCAAGAACACAAAGCCTAATGTTTATGGCTTTTTAAAATTTCTTCTTACTCTTCACCAATTCAAAGCTGGTCAATTTGAAAAAAAACCAAACAAAGCAATTAAAAACATAAATCGTAAACTGGATTCTTTTAGAAAACGTTTCAAGCAATATGAAAACCTAGTCTCTTACTGTATTCAAGATAAAAATGAGTTAGATGTATACTATTTTACTAGAGGACAACCTAAAATGATACTAAAAGATGATAGCTTAAGCTTTTTTACTGAACCAAAATTCACAACAAATTTGGATATTTTTAAAGCACAAATTATTGCATTTAATTTAATTAAAAACAATTTAGAATTTTCTAGCTTTCCAAGCTCTCAAGAGACAATCACGAATCATTTAAAATGGTCTAATTCAAAAACAGATCTGGTAGAGTTAATTTATGCATTAAAAGCGTCTAATGCTATTATGAACGGAAAGACAGATATTAAAGTCATCGCATCGTTCTGTGAAACTATATTTAACATATCACTAGGTAATTATTATAAAACATATAGTGAAATAAAATCAAGAAAATTTAATAAAACAACATTCATAGATACTTTAAAAATTAGTTTAGAAAATAAAATATTAGAGGATGATATGTTAGTCTAAATGTTAAATTTTATCGGTACCTCTTCAGTACTACCGAAGAATTCTCAACAAACTATATCACATTTGTAAAACGAATGTCAAATCAAGCTAAATGTATTTAGCGCAGTCCCGGATGAGCATTGCGAAGTCCGGGATCTTTTTAATTAACCTTAAAGTTTTACAAATGCCTACATCTATTATCACAACAGATGATTTACGAGATTTCAAAATTGAACTTTTAGAAGAACTAAAAAACCTCATCAAATCACCTAAAGTTTTAAAACAGAAAAAGTACCTAAAATCTGCTGAGGTTATGGAATTACTTCAAGTAAGCCCAGGGACACTTCAGAATTTAAGAATCAACGGTACAATACCATATTCAAAGATTGGTGGTGTTATTATTTACGATGCTGCAGAGATAAATAACGTCATTTTAGAGAATAGGGTAGACAATTCGATATAACTAAAATGCCAGCAGTAAATTACATACATCACCTCAATGGTGTCTTTCAATCATTTCAAGAAGACAGTCGTCTTAACCCAACACACATTAGTCTGTATATGGCTTTTTTTCAACTATGGAATTATCATCGGTTTTGTGAAAAATTTCACGTCAATCGTGAGGATGTAATGAAGTTGGCTAAGATTGGTTCAAAAACAACATATCACAGGTGTGTAAGAGACCTTAATCACTATCAATACTTGATTTACGAACCCTCGCATAACCCGTTTAAAGGCTCAATTATCAAGATGCTCAAATTCGGGACAACCTCTGGACAAGTAGTGGGACAAGCAGTGGACTTAGGTGTCCCAAATCAAGGACAAGCAGTGGTACCTGTCTCTTATACACATCTCCGAGCCCACGAGACCTCTCTACATCT